>QFCS01000164.1_pt1 | contig 252566 bp, 229 predicted proteins | sample 3576561 | NCBI WGS metagenome assembly QFCS01
GCCGATGGCCTAAGGGCGTTCGGTCTGTTTTCGCGCCAACGTCACGTCGGCCTCGTGAACGGGTGGCGTTCTGCGCAGCGGGGTAAAGGAGGAGAACCGGCGAAGCCGGTTCGGGGGACACCCGCGGAGCAGAGCGCCGCCCGCTCACGAGGCCCGCGAGGCAGCAGCGAGAAAGACTACCGATGCACCTCCACCTCCCCAGCAGAGGAAAGCAGGGCCATCAACCGCCGGCGAATCAGAATCCCGGGCCGATCGGAGTCCATTGAAAACTCCACCCCACGCCGCCGCAGATCCACCACCGCGTCCGGGTCGGTGGACTCGAGAATGTCCTTGTCCTCCCGCGTGATCTCATCGTCGAAGTCGATCAGCATCTGCGCCGGACAATCCGCCTCCGTGTCGTTGCGAAACAGCCATTGGCACAACTGCATGCGCCCATCGTCGATCGGCGTGAACGCATTGATGATCACGTGGCGCACCCCACTCGGGTACTCGATGTCCAGCCGCCGCGAAAACGGCTGGTAGTACGCGTTGCGCATGTGCCGCTGCGTGATCGCCTCCTTCACCCCGCTGATGCGCTGGAATTTCTCCGGGTTCACCGCGTCGATCACCGTCTCGGCATAAAACCCGGCCTCGTTCTCCACCAGCTCGTACTTGCTCGGCGCCGGCGACGCCGCTACACCGAAAGTCGCGCGGTGCACGAAACTGAAGTGCGAGTTGTCGAACGAATTCTCCAGCGCGCGCACCGGGCTCGTGTGCCAGGTCTCGTAGAACTGGAAGATCGTGCGCCAGCCCTCCGCCTCGAACTCCGGAATCGCGGGAATCTCCGCCACCGGATCCTCCAGCGCCACCCACGCATAGCCATGGCGCGCCGTGCAGTGGTAGGCCGTCGTGCCGTAGTCCTTGGGAATCTCGCGCTCCGGCGGGTACTGCGGAATGTTGATCACGCGGCCGTGCCGGTTGTAGACCCAGCCGTGGTAACCGCACTGGAGGTTGCCGTTCTTGCACCAGCCCTTGCTCAGCTTCGCGGTGCGGTGGCAGCAGCGGTCCTTGAGCGCGGCCGGCTCGCCGTGTTCGTCGAGAAACAGAACGATGTGTTCGCCCAGCAGGGTGAAGGGCTTGGGGCCGTCGGCCAGCATCGTCAGCGGCATGACGGCGTGCCAGTAACGGCGGAAGACGGGTTGTTGGGTGACCAGCATGGTGAAGGCGCTCCTGAAAGAAATGGCTTGAGGGTGGGGTCTCAAGAGCAATTTCCCGCCCCGCATTGCACGGGGTTGAACGCTTCTACTCTGGCCCTGCATGCTAGCAAAAGGCAGGCCACATCGGGTTGGCATGCCTCGTGCATACCCGCACCTCGCAGAGTAGAAGCGTTCAGCAGATGGTGCCCCCACACCGCCCGCCCGGAAATTGCTCTTGTACGTCTCCCGTGGCCACTCACATGGCCTGCGGGAGTGGAACAAGCCCACCGTCCGGAGCCTTGCCATGCAACGCCGTCACTTCCTCGCTTCCTCTTCCGCCGCCGCCGTCTCGGCCCTCGCCGCCCCCACCGTCTGGGGCCAGGCCTCACCCAAGCTCACGCCCGTCAAGTTCACGCTGGACTTCCGCATCACCGGCCAGACCTCGCCCTTCTTCCTCGCCCAGAGCAAGGGCTACTACAGGGACGAAGGCCTGGACGTGAGCATCGACGTGGGCTCCGGCTCGGTCGCCTCCATCACGCGCATCGCCAGTGGCGTCTACCAGATGGGCCTGGGCGACATCAGCTCGCTGATCGAGTTCCAGGCGACCCAGAGCGGCACGCCTTTGGTGCAGGCCGTGTACCAGTACTACAACCGCGCACCGTTCGCGATCATTGGCCGCAAGGACCGGGGCATCACCACCGACTTCCGCAGCCTCGAAGGCAAGAAGATCGCGGCCGCCGCCGTCGAGTCCACGCGCCGCGCCTGGCCCATGGTGGCGCGCAGGCTGCGCGTGAAGAACGACCTCTTCCAGTGGTCCACCACCGACTTCGCCTCGCGCGACAACGTCGTCGTGCGCGGCGACGTGGACGGCGCCACCTACTTCCACGACTCCGCCGTCTCGCTGTTCGCGCGCATGAAGCTCGACGAACTCTCCATCCTCGAATACACCAGCGCCGGCGTGAACCTGTACGGCAACGCCATCCTCGCGAGCAACGCCATGATCACGCAGAACCCCGCCGCCGTGGCCGGCTTCCTGCGCGCCACCAACCGCGCCATCCAGGAGAGCATGGCCGATCCGGTCGCCGCGATCGCCGCCACCAAGCTGCGCGAGCCCATCCTCAACGAAGCCGTCGAACTCGAGCGCTGGCGCATCACGCAGCGCTACATCGCCGCGGCCGACACGCGCAGCCACGGCCTGGGCGATGTCTTCAAGCGCACGCTGGAACAACAGGTGGACGAGGTCGTCGACGTGTTCGGCCTCAAGGCCCGCCCCAGCGTGGAAGGCGTGTTCAACCGCGCCATGCTGCCGGCCGCCGGCGACCGGGTGCTCAAGGCATGACGACGGCCACCCTGAACGAGCGCGACGGCGTCTACCTGCGCCAGGCCATCGGCTGGGCGCGCGTGGCGCGCGAGCGGGGCAACCGCCCTTTCGGCGCGGTGGTGATCGCCGGCGACGGCCGTGTGCTCGCCGAGGCCTGGTGCAACACCGGCGAGACCGGCGACTGCACCGGCCACGCCGAGACCAACGCGGTGCGCCAGCTCAGCCCGGTGGTGGACCGCAAGACGCTCTCGCGCGCCACGCTCTATTCCTCGGCCGAACCCTGCGTGATGTGCGCGGGCGCGATCTTCTGGAGCAACATCGGGCGCGTGGTGTTCGGCATCGACGCGGTGAGCCTGCGCGTGTTCCGCGGCGAGCGCGCTGAGCAGCGCGATGCCGAGCTGTCGTGCCGCGATGTGTTCGCGGCCTCGCCGCACCGCATCGAGTGCATCGGCCCCGCGCTGCTGGACGAGGCGAGCGAGCCGCACCAGGGCTTCTGGAAAACCTGAGCGCACCGGAGCGCCCCGTAAACTCCCCGCATGCCCTGGCACGCCCAACTCGACCTGAACTACCGCCGCGACGACGCCCAGCGCACCGTGCTGCAGCACGCCCACACCGGGCCGCTGCGCATCCTCAAGAGCCTGTACCCAGAAGGCGAGGGCATCTGCCACAACGTGGTGGTGCACCCGCCCGGCGGGCTGGTGGGCGGCGACGTGCTGGACCTGCGCGTGCGCGCGGGCGCCCAGGCGCACGGCCTGCTCTCCACGCCAGGTGCCACGCGCTTCTACCGCTCGGACGGCCCGGCCGCCACGCAGCAGGTCGCGCTCGCGCTGGAGGCCGGCGCGCGGCTCGAATGGCTGCCGCTCGAAGCCATCGCCTATCCCGGTTGCCTGGCACACAACACCCTGCGCGCCACGCTCGCCGAAGGCGCCGAGCTGATCGGCTGGGACGTGTGCGCCCTCGGCCTGCCCACCGCCGGCCAGCCCTTCGATCGCGGCCACCTCACCCAGCACCTGGAGATCCCGGGCCTGTGGCTGGAGCGTTCGCACATCGACGCGGCCGACACCCGCCTGCTCGAATCGCCCCTGGGCCTGGCCGGCCAGCGCTGCCTGGGCACGCTGTGGCTGGCCTGCGGCAGCCCGCTCGCGCGCGAGCGGCGCGAGCACCTGCTGGAGACCGTGCGCGCGCACCTGGACGGTGACCTCCAGGGCGTGCAGGCCGGCGCCACCTGCCCCAATCCGCAGATGCTGGTGCTGCGCGCGGTGGCGCCGCTGGTGGAGCCCTTGATGGCGCTGTTCCAGCGCGTCTGGGGCGGGCTGCGCACTGAGGCCTGGGGCCTGTCGGCGGTGCCGCCGCGCATCTGGCGCGTCTGACCCGCCCCAGGCTGGGGCGGCGACCGTTCGTCTGCTGCCCGAAAAGCACCGGAATCGCCACCCTCTTCTCCCCCTCATGGTGCGTGGCGCTGGGCAGAATCCTGACATTGCCCCTTTTGCGTCCGCTCATGCCTTCCGCACCCAACCAGCTCCACGACGCCCATGCGCTCGTGATCGAGGGCAACCTGCAATCGCGCTCCATCCTCGTCGCCCAGCTGCGCGACCTGGGCGTGGGCACGGTCGTGCAATGCTCGCGCCTGACCGACGGGCGCCGCAAGCTCGAGATGGCGAGCTTCGACGTGGTCATCTGCGAACAGCGTTTCGAGCGCGAGTCCGGCTCCGGCCAGGACCTGCTGGACGACCTGCGGCGCAACCAGCTGCTGCCCTTTCACACCGTGTTCGTGATGCTCACGGCCGAGGCCTCCTACGCCAGCGTGGCCGAGGCCGCCGAGTCGGCGCTGGACGCCTACCTGCTCAAACCCCACACCGCCTCGCGCCTAGCTGTGAAGTCTCAATAGGTTGTTCATCCGTCCCGGAACTGGGAAGCTGTGGTTACCAGGCCATCGCAACTCAGAACAGGAGACCGGATGAACAGCCATAAGCATGCTCGATTGACGCCCGCAGGTCGAGCCCTGCTGATACGCCGGGTGCTGGATCAGGGGTGGACCATGGCGGCGGCGGCCCAGGCCGTGGGCGTGAGCCGCCGAACCGGGTTCAAGTGGCTGGCCCGCTTCAAGGTCGAGGGCCCAGGCGGTCTGTGTGATCGCAGTTCCCGGCCTCGACGCAGCCCAGCGGCTTGTCCAGTCGAAGAGGTGCGCCAGTTTGAGCAGCACCGTCGCCAGTGCCTACCCCTGTGGCGCATTGCCCGTGAGACGGGCCGCAGCCTTGCCACCGTGGCCAGACACATGGCTCGCCTGGGCTTGAGCCGCTTGAGCGCCTTGCAACCGAGCGTGCCCGTGTGCCGCTATGAGCGAGCCAGCCCTGGCGAGTTGCTGCACATCGACACCAAGCGCCTGGGACGCATCCAGGGCGTGGGCCACCGCATCACAGGCCAGCGCCAGCACCGCAACCGCGGCATTGGCTGGGACGCCGTGCACCTGGCCATCGACGATCACTCCCGGGTCTCCTTCGCCCGGGTACTCAACGACGAGAAGGCCATCAGCTGCGTGCAGTTCCTGCGCCAGGCTGTGGATTACTACGCCAGCCTGGGCGTGCGCGTCGAGCGCGTCATGACCGACAACGGCACGGGCTACAAGAACGCCTTCCGCGCCGCCTGCCAGGAACTGGGCATCCGGCACATTCGAACACGGCCCTACACGCCCAAGACCAACGGCAAAGCCGAACGCTTCGTGCAGACCAGCCTGCGCGAGTGGGCCTATGCCCGACCCTACGAGAGTTCAGCCCAGCGCCAAGCCGCCTTGCAGCCCTTCATTGACGGCTACAACTGGTGTCGCCCACACTCCGCTCTCAACCACCAGCCTCCCATGAGCCGCATCCCAGCCATGAACAACCTCATGAGACTCAACACCTAGCCCACCGCATCGTGCAGGCGCGTGTGCGCAAGCAGTCGCTGCAGGACATCTTCAGCGCCATCGACGCGCAGGACTTCGAGCGCGCCGCCAACCTGTGCCAGACCCGGTTCGAAGCGCGCCAGTCCTACTGGCTGTACGCCGCGCGCATCGGCGCCGAGCTCATGCTGCGCGGCGGCCGCGTGGACGAGGCTCAGACCCTGTATCAGGCCGTGATCGAGGCCAAGACCCTGCCCTGGGCCCGCCTGGGCGTGGCGCGGGCCCAACTGGAAAACGGCCAGCCGGCCAAGGCCGTGACCACGCTGGAGAGCCTGATCCGCGACGACGACGCCTACGCGGACGCCTACGACGTGATGGGCCGCGCCCAGTTCGAGCTGGGCAACTTCCAGAGCGCGCTCACCACCTACGAGATGGCCACGCGCCTCACGCCCTCGTCCATCAGCCGCCTGCTCAAGCACGGCATGCTGGCCTACTACACCGGCGAGCGCAGCGAAGGCGTGGAGCTGCTCGACCGCGCCACGCGCCTGGGCCTGGACTCCAAGATGTATGACGCGCAGGCCCTGTTGCTGCTGGCCTTCGCCCGGCTCGACAACAACGACGCGCGCGGCCTGCAGCGCACGGTGGACCAGCTCACCCGGCTGCGCGACCGCAGCCACGCGCCCGCGCGGCCACACCGCCTGCTGGCCATGGCCGAGAGCCTGCTCGCGCTGCAGCAGCAGAACACCACGCGCGCCGTCGACGACGTGCGCCGCCTGACCGACAGCGTGCTCACGCCCGACTTCGATTTCGAATCCGCCTGCAACCTGCTCGCCCTGATGGGCCGGCTCGCGATGCGCTCCCTGCCCATGCAGGACGCCGAAGGCGCGGTGGACCGGCTCGCGCTGCGTTTCGGCACCAGCCGCGCCATGACCGAGCTGCTGGCCTGCGCGGCCGGCAGCGATGCGGGGCATGCCGAGCGCATCCGCGCCGCCCACGGCCAGGTGCTGCGCATCTCGCAGGACGCCATGGCCCTGAGCCTCAAGGGCGACCCGCAGGGCACGGTGCAACAGCTGCTCGAAGCCGGTGAACGCACCGGCAACGCCAAGCTGATCGAGTCCGCGCACCAGGTGCTGCAGCGCCACAGCGAGCGCATGGACAGCTACCCGGCGCTGCAGGAACGCGTGGAGGCGCTGCGCGCGCTCTACCGCACCACCGCGCCCATCACCCGCCTGGGCGAGCACACCAGCAGCGGCCAGACCCCGCCGGGCGGTGTCTCGCTGTCGGCCGGCTACAAGCCGCCCAGCCCCGAAAGCCTGACCGGCACCACCGCCCAGCCCGCCGCCTGAGCGCGCCTCAGAGCTCGCAGAACAGGCGCACCACCTGTTCGCGGAACCAGCGGTTGTCCGGGTCGCTCTCGAAGCGGTGGCTCCAGTGCAATGAGACGGTGAAGTTGCAGTCCACGAACGGCGGCTGCACCATCACGCAACCACCCGAGGCGACAAAGCCGCGCGCGATGTTGCCCGGCATCACCACGCAGAGGTCGGTCGCGCTCACGATCGAGGGCAGCACCATGAAGTGCTCGGTGGTCAGGCGCAGGCGGTCCTGCAGGCCGGTCTGCTCCAGGATGCGCAGCGTGTCGCCGTGCGAACGCACACCCACGAACTCCAGCTTCTGCAAGGCCTTGAGCTGCGCCGCCCCCTTCAGGCGCTTCAAGGGTGCATGCATGGGATGGCCGGCGCGCATCAGCACCACATAGCGGTCGCGCAGCAGCTCGGTGCGCTGCGTGTCCTTCACCAGCGGCAGGAAACCGAAGGCGAAATCGATCACCCCGGTGTCCAGCGCATCGGCCAGCTGCGCGTGGGCCACCGGGCGGCTGGCCACGCGCACACCGGGCGCGAGCTGTTGCAGGCTGACCATGAGCTCGGGCAGGAAGCGGTTCTCGCCGATGTCGCTCATGTGCAGGCGGAACAGCCGGCGCGAACGCTGCGGGTCGAAGCCGGTGGACTCGTTGATCGCCTGCTCGACGATGGCCAGCGCGTTCTGCACCGCGCCCGCCAGGCGCTCGGCGCGCGGCGTCGGTTTCACGCCGCCGGGCGTGCGCACGAAGAGCGCGTCCTCCAGCAGCAGCCGCAGGCGGCCCAGTCCGTGGCTCGCGGCCGGCTGGGTCAGGCCCACCTGCTCGGCGGCGCGGCTCACGCTGCCGGCGCGGTAGATCGCCGCGAACAGGCGCAGCAGGTTCAGGTCGATGTCATTGATATGCATGGCATTGATATTCGATATCCCCTTGATCTTATTGCCGAATATGTCACAGACCGTGAAACTCCGCGACTCAACAACAAAACCCACCGGAGACAAGATGAACAAGAGGACCACCCTGACCTGGCTGGCCGCGGCCGCCGGCCTGTGCGCCCTGGCCGCCCTGCCCGCCCACGCGGCAGACCCCACCGAGATCCGCATCGGTTACGCCATTTCCAAGACCGGTCCCTACGCGGGCGGCGCCAGCACCACCGTGCTGCCGAACTACCAGCTGTGGCAGCAGGACCTGGAAAAGTCGGGTGGCATGCTCATCAACGGCAAGCGCGTGCCGGTCAAGTTCGTCGAGTACGACGACCGCAGCAGCTCCGAAGAAGGCGTGCGCGCCGTCGAGCGCCTGGTCAACCAGGACAAGGTCGACTTCATCCTGCCGCCCTGGGGCACGGCGATGAACCTCGCGGTCGCGCCCATCCTGGACCGCCACGGCTACCCGCACCTGACCACCACCATGATCACGGACCGCATTCCGCAGCTGCGCGAACGCTGGCCCAACACCTTCTTCTTCACGCTCACCTCCACCGACTACGCCAACGGCGTCATCGACCTGCTCACGCGGCTGCGCAGCGAGGGCAAGATCAAGGGCGACGTGGCCATCGTCAACGTGGCCGACCAGTTCGGCGTGGAATTGTCCAAGGCGGCGCGCGACGGCCTGAAGAAGGGCAACTTCAACGTCGTCTACGACCAGAGCTACCCGCTGGGCTCGCAGGACCTGCAGTCCATCCTGAACGAAGTCAAGCGCCGCGACCCCGAGGTCTTCCTGGCCTTCAGCTACCCGCCCGACACGCTGGCGCTGACCGACCAGGCGCGCGCCGTGGGCTTCAACCCCAAGCTGTTCTACACCGCCATCGGCACCGTGTTCCCGGTCTTCAAGGACCGCTTCGGCGCCAACGCCGAAGGCGTGCTGGGCCTGGGCGGCGTGAGCCCCGAACTGCCGGTGACCAAGGCCTACCGCGCCCGCCACCTGGAAGTCTTCAAGAAGGAAGCCGACTACAACGGCAGCGCGGTGACCTACGCCACGCTGCAGGTGCTGCAGCAGGCGATCGAGCGCGCCAACAGCATCGAGCGCAAGGCCGTCTCGGCCGAAATCGGCAAAGGCGGCTTCAACACCGTGATCGGCCCGGTCACGCTGAAGAACCGCATCTGGAGCGAGGCCTCCTCGGTCGGCCAGTGGCAGAACGGCCAGTTCCAGCCGGTCTCGCCCGCCAATGCCATCGGCGTCAAGCCGGTCGCGCTGCCCAAGCCGGCCTGGAAACAGTAACGCGTCACACCGCCCGCACGGCACCGCCCGAACCACGCGCAGACGTGGCGGGCGGCTCGCCTTTTTTTCTTTCTCCCACGGTAACGCTCCATGGCATTGATCGACGCCCTGCTCAACGGGCTCACACTGGGCGGCGTGTACGCCCTGATCGCGATGGGCCTCACGCTGCAATACGGGGTGGCTCGTATCATGAACCTGGCCTACGGCCAGATGCTGATCGCCGCCGCCTTCGCCGCCTACGCCCTCTTCACCACCTTCGCGCTGAGCCCGCTGCTGGGCCTGCTGCTGATCGCGCCGGCCGCCTTCGCCCTGAACTGGCTGCTCTACCAGCTGCTGCTCACGCCGCTGGTGCGGCGCGCCAAGACCAGCGAAGCGCTGGAGGTGGACAGCATCCTGGCCACCTTCGGCCTGCTGTTCGTCATCGAAGGCATCGTGCTGGTGATCTTCGGCGGCAACTACTACAACTACGACTACCTGGGCCAGGTGATCACGCTGCTGGGCTCGCCGCTCAAGGCCAACCGGCTGCTGGCCCTGGGCTTCGCGGTGGTGATCGGCGTCGGCCTCTACCTCGTGCTGCACCACACACGCCGGGGCACGGCCCTGCGCGCGGTCGCGGTCTCGCCCACCTCGGCGCAGCTGGTCGCGATCGACGTGCGCAAGGCCGCCGCCTTCGCGTTCGCGCTGGGGGGTGGCCTGGTGGCCGCCAGCGGCACGCTGGTCAGCATGTTCTTCACCATCAACGCGTCCATGGGCGTGGTCTTCACCATGAAAGCCCTCATCGTCGTGATCATGGGCGGCGTGGGCAACCTCATGGGCTGCCTGGTGGCGGGCCTGCTGCTGGGCCTGACCGAAAGCCTGGTGGCCACCTTCGTGGCGCCCGGCCTCACGCTCGCGGTCACCTTCGGCCTGTTCCTGCTGGTCCTCATCATCCGCCCCACGGGCATGTTCGGAAAGGCCGGGGCATGAAGCGCGGCGACATCGTGTTCGTCACGCTCGGCGTGGCGGGGCTGGCGGCCTGCGCGCTGCTGCCCTTCTTTGGCAGCGGTTACGCCATGTCGATGGCGATCAACCTGCTGATCTTCACCGTGCTGGCCACGGCCTGGGCCCTGTTCTCGGGGCCCACGGGTTATGTCTCGCTGGCCACGGTGGCCTTCTTCGGCCTGGGCGTGTACGTGGCCGCGGTGTTCGGCGAGGCCTGGCCCTGGCCGGCGGTGCTGGCCACGGCCGCGCTCGCCGCGCTGGCGGTGGCGCTGCTGGTGGGCCTGGCCACGCTGCGGCTGCGCGGCGTGTACTTCGTGATCTTCACCTTCGGCCTGGCCGAGCTGATCCGCCAGGTCGTGACCTGGTACGAGGCCAACCACTCGGGCTCGGTCGGGCGCTACCTGTTCCTGGACATCGAGCAGAAGCACATCGTCTGGCAGCTCACCGCGCTGGCCGCGCTGGTCTACGTCGCGGGCTGGCTGGTGAAGCGCTCGCGCGTGGGCCTGGCGCTGCGCATGATCGGCGACGACGAGATGGTCGCGCGCCACTGCGGCGTGCACACCACCTTCGCCAAGCTGCTGGTGTTCGGCATCAGCGCCATGTTCATGGCCCTGGCCGGCGCCATCGTGGCGCCGCGCTGGACCTACATCGACCCGACGATCGCCTTCAACCCGGTGGTCTCGTTCCAGGTGCTGATCATGGCCCTGCTCGGTGGCGCCGCGCGCCTGCACGGCCCGGTGCTCGGCGTGATCCCGCTGGTGCTGCTGTTCGAGTTCCTCTCGGCCAACTTCCCGAACTACTTCAGCATCCTGCTGGGCTGCACCTTCCTCGTCATCGTGTACCTCGCGCCGCGCGGCATCGTGGGCCTGATGGACCGTCTGCAGGGAGGCAAGGCATGAGCACCCCCCTGTTGCAGGTGAACGGCCTGGTCAAGCGCTTCGGCGGCCTGGTCGCGGTCAATGGCGTGGACTTCTCGGTGGCCCAGGGCGAGATCGTCGGCCTGCTCGGGCCCAACGGCTCGGGCAAGACCACGGTGATCAACCTGATCTCGGGCGCGCTGCCGCCCACGGCGGGCTCGGTGACCCTGCACGGCCAGGAACTGACGGGATTGCCGGCCTTCCGCGTGGCGCGCGCCGGCGTGGCCCGCACCTTCCAGCTGGTGCGCGTGCTGGGCTCGATGGACTGCGTGGAGAACGTGCAGGCCGGCCTGGCCTTCGGCACGCAGAACCTGCCGCAGCGCGCCTCGCGCGCGCAGGCCCTGAAGCTGCTGGAGCGCGTGGGCATGGCGGACTTCGCCCACACCACCGCCAGCGAACTCACCTACATCAACCAGAAGCGGCTGGAGCTGGCGCGCGCGCTCGCGCTGCAACCGCGCCTGCTGCTGCTGGACGAATGGCTGTCCGGGCTGAACCCGTCCGAGCTGGTGGACGGCATCGCCCTGTTGCGCTCGCTGCGCGAGGAAGGCATCACCATGCTGATGGTCGAACACGTGATGGAGGCGATCCGCGCGCTGTGCGACCGCTGCGTGATCATGAACGCGGGCAGCCGCATCGCCGACGGCCCGCCGGCCGCCGCGCTGGCCGAACCGGCCGTGGTGCGCGCCTACCTGGGAGACGACGATGCTTGAAGTCAGCCAGGTCAGCGCGAGCTACGGCCACCACGTGGCGCTGCAGGGGGTGGACCTGCGCATCGGCGCGGGCGAGGTGGTGGTGATGCTGGGTGCCAACGGCGCCGGCAAGTCCACCCTGCTCAAGTGCATCGCGCGCCTCATCCCCTCCCTGCCGGGCAGCCGCATCGCGCTCGACGGCCAGGACCTGCTCACGCTGCCCGCCCACGCCGTGGTGGAAGCCGGCATCGCTCTGGTGCCCGAGGGCCGCGGCATCTTCGGCGAGCTGAGCGTGCGCGAAAACCTGCAGCTTGGCGCCCACGCGAAGCGCGCGCGCGCCGGCGAGAAGGAGCAGCTGCAGCGCGTGCTGTCCATCTTCCCCAAACTGGAACAGCGCATGGGCCAGATGGCGCAGACCATGAGCGGTGGTGAACAGCAGATGGTGGCCATCGGCCGCGCGCTGATGTCGCAGCCGCGCGTGCTGCTGCTCGACGAGCCCTCGCTCGGGCTCTCGCCCATCATGACGGGCGAGCTGTTCCGCGCGCTGGCGCAGATCCGCACCCTGGGCGTGAGCGTGCTGCTGGTGGAGCAGAACGCGCGCCGCAGCCTGCGCATCGCCGACCGGGGCTACCTGCTGGAGAACGGCCGCATCGTCGGCCAGGGTTCGGCGCAGGACCTCGCGCAGGACCCGGCCGTGCAGCGCGCCTACCTGGGTGGCGCGGCCGCTGGAGCCACCGCATGAGCGCCACACCGCACCTGCGCTCGCGCCCCGAGACCGTGGTCTGGGGCTTTCTCGCGCCCGACGTGCCGCCGGTGCTGCGCATCGCCTCGGGCACCACGGTGGACATCGACACCGTCAACGCGCTGTGCGTGCCGCCCGACGCGCCCGAGGCCTTCTTCGAGCGCCACCGACTCGAGCTCACCGACGCCGCTCGGGACATCTGCGACATCGTGAAGACTGTGCCCAAGGGCGTGGGCCCGCACGTGCTCACCGGCCCCATTCACATCGAAGGCGCCGAACCGGGCGACGTGCTGGAGGTGCGCATCCACGAAGTCGAGCCGCGCGCACCGCACTACGGCGTCAACTTCACGCGGCCCGGCGCTGGCAGCCTGCCCGACCTGTTGCCCGAACCACGCACCCAGGTGCTGCCGATCGACCCGGCGCGCCGCACCGCCCGCTTCCGAGAAGGCCTGGACATCCCGCTGCGGCCCTTCATGGGCATCCTGGCGGTGGCGCCCACCTCGCGCGTGTCGTCGATCCCGCCCGGGCGCTTCGGCGGCAACATCGACCTCAAGCACCTGGTGCCCGGCGCGCGCCTGTACCTGCCGGTGCAGGTGCCGGGCGCGCTCTTCTTCACCGGCGACGGCCACGGCGCGCAGGGCAACGGCGAGGTCAACCTGACCGCGCTGGAAACCTCCATGACGACCCGGCTGGAGTTCGTGCTGCACCCCCGCCGCGCGCTCGCCTGGCCCATGGCCGAGACGCCCAGCCACTACATCGTGATGGGCCTCAACGAAGACCTCGACACCGCCGCCGCCGACGCGGTGCGGCGCGCGGTCGAGGTGCTGCAGGCCTTCGCGGGCGTGGACACGGGTGAGGCCTACGCGCTGGCCAGCCTGGTGGTGGACTTCGAGGTCACCCAGCTCGTGGACGGTGTCAAGGGCATCCACGGCTGCATCCCCAAATCGCTGGTCGCCCCCACGGCCGAGGCCTGGTGGGGACCCATGCCATGACAACCCCCGAACCCCGGACAGAAAGGACCCCCGTGTCGGACTTCGAAGGACAACATTGCGTGCTCACCGGCGGTGCCGGCAGCATCGGCCTGGCCGCCGCCCGCCAGCTGCTCGCGCGCGGCGCCTCGGTGCACCTGGTGGACCGCGACCCCGCCTTGCTCGAGGCCGCGCGCCAGGCGCTCGCGGCCGAAGGCCACGGCGAACGCGTGGGCACCAGCGCCGCCGACGTGAGCGACAGCCGCCAGACGCAGGACTACCTGGCGCGGGCCGTGGCGCGCGCGGGCGCCATCGACTTCCTGTTCTGCAACGCCGGCCTCAACGGCGAGATCGTGCCCATCACCGCCTACCCCGAGGACGTGTTCGACACCGTGATGGCGGTGAACGTGCGCGGCACCTTCCTGGCGCTCAAGCACGGCCTGCCGCTGATGCGCGATGGCGGCAGCGTGCTGATCACCTCCAGCGTGATGGGCGTCACCGCCGACCCCGGCGTGAGCGCCTACGCCACCTCCAAGCACGCGCTGATCGGCCTGATGCGCGTGGCCGCCAAGGAAGTGGCGCCGCGCGGCATCCGCGTCAACGCCATCGCGCCCGGCCCCACGACCAACGGCTTCCAGAACGACATCGAGCGCCGCCTGAGCGACGTGGTGGGGCGCGACGCCACGCAGATGCTCAACGAGGCCATCCCGCTGCACCGCCACGCCCAGCCCGAGGAAATCGCGCGCATGGTGGTGTTCCTGGCCTCGGCTGGCAGCAGTTTCTCCACCGGCGGCGTGTTCATGGCCGACGGCGGCATGCACATCTGACCCCATGCAAAACGAAAGGACCCCACACCATGCCCGAACTCGCCACCCATGAATTCTGGAAAGACCTCAAGCCGATCGAGAAGGTCTTCCAGCCCGATGCCCTGCCCGAGGTCTACATCCCCAACGCGCCGACCGAGGACGAGCGCCTCTACGTGCCCTTCACCGAGACCGTGTCCTCGCGCCCGCTGTGGATCTCGCCGAGCCAGAACAAGTGGTGCGACATCCTGATGGCCAGGAAGGCCGGCCTGGTCAACCGCCACTACCACCCGCATCAGGTTTTCGCCTATACGATTTCCGGCAAATGGGGTTATCTTGAGCACGAATGGACCGCGACCGCGGGCGACTTCGTCTACGAGACCCCGGGCGAGGGCCACACGCTGGTGGCCTACGAGCACCAGGACCCGATGAAGGTGTTCTTCATCGTCGAAGGCCCGCTGATCTGGCTGGACGATCAGGGCGAGTCGAACGGCTACTTCGACGTGCACCAGTACATCGCCCTGTGCCGCGCCCATTACGAGAAGGTCGGCATCGGTGCCGCCTTCGTCGACACCCTGTTCCGCTGACCCTGGAGAGCCCGCACCGTGGAAGTTTCATTCAGCCAGGAAATCGAATCGCTGCGCCTGGGGGACGGCCAGACCTTCCACGGCGAAGGCATCCTCGCCATCACCAAGGCGCTGCTGCAGTCGGGCGTGGCCTACGTGGGCGGCTACCAGGGCGCGCCGGTCTCGCACCTGCTCGACGTGATGGTGCAGGCCAGGCCCTACATGGACGAGCTCGGCGTGCACGTGGAAGCCTGCTCCAACGAGGCCTCGGCCGCCGCCATGCTGGGCGCGTCCATCCACTACCCGCTGCGCGGCGCGGTCACCTGGAAGTCCATCGTGGGCACCAACGTGGCGGCCGACGCGCTCTCCAACCTGGCCTCGCCCGGCGTCACCGGCGGCGTGCTGGTGGTGGTGGGCGAGGACTACGGCGAAGGCGCCAGCGTGATCCAGGAGCGCACGCACGCCTACGCGCTCAAGTCGAGCATGGTGCTGCTGGACCCGCGGCCCGACCTGGAGCGCATGGTGCACATGGTCGAGCAGGGTTTCCGCCTGTCCGAGGCCTCGAACATGCCGGCGCTGATGGAGCTGCGCATCCGCGCCTGCCACGTGCGCGGCAGCTTCACGGCCAAGGACAACGTCAAGCCCGCGCTCTCGCGCCATAACCTGATCGAGGAGCCGGCGAGCTTCGACTACAACCGCCTGGCCCACCCGCCCGTGACCTTCCGCCACGAGAAGCTCAAGAGCGACGAGCGCATTCCGGCCGCGCGGCGCTACATCGTCGAGCACGGTCTGAACGAGCACTTCGACGGCGCGCACCAGGACCTGGGCCTGATCGTGCAGGGCGGCCTGTACAACACCCTGATCCGCGCGCTGCAGCAGTTCGGCCTGGCCGATGCCTTCGGGCGCAGCGCCATCCCCATGCTGGTGCTCAACGTCACCTGCCCGCTGGTGCCGCAGCAGCTCACCGACTTCTGCGTCGGCAAGCGCGCGGTGCTGATGCTGGAAGAGGGCCAGCCCGAGTACATCGAACAGGAGCTCGCCACCCTGCTGCGGCGCGGCGACATCCAGACGCCACTGCACGGCAAGGACATGCTGCCCAACGCGGGCGAGTACACCGCCGAGGTGATGGCCAACGGCCTGGCGCACTTCATCGGGCGCTACCTGCAGGACCCGGCCACCCAGGCCGTGACCGACGCCGCGCGCGCCTGGCTGCAGGGCAACCAGACGCGCCGCCAGGAAGCCGCGCAGCAGCTGCAGGCGCCGCTGCCCGCGCGCCCGCCCGGCATGTGCGTGGGCTGCCCCGAGCGGCCGGTGTTCTCGGCCCTCAAGCTCGCGCAGCAGGACGTGGGGCCGGTGCACATCGCAGGCGACATCGGCTGCCACGCGCTGGCCACCTTCGAGCCCTTCTCGTTCGGCCACTCCATCCTGGGCTACGGCATGAGCCTGGCCAGCCGCGCCGGCGTGTCGCCGGTGATGAAGCGGCGCGTGCTCTCCGTCATGGGCGACGGCGGCTTCTGGCACAACGGCCTGCTCACCGGCGTGCAGTCGGCCCTGTTCAACGGCGACGACGCGGTGCTGCTGATCTTCAAGAACGGCTACACCTCGGCCACCGGCACGCAGGACATCATCTCGACCCCCGGCGACGAGGCCAAGGAAGCCGCCGCCGACAAGCTGCAAAGCCTGGCCCACACCAACCAGACCATCGAGACCACGCTCAAGGGCCTGGGCGTGCAATGGATGCGCACCGTGCACACCTACGAGGTGGACACGGTGCGCGCCACGCTCACCGAGGCCTTCACCACCGAGTTCCAGGGCCTGAAGGTGATCGTGGCCGAGGGCGAATGCCAGCTGGAGCGCCAGCGCCGCATCAAGCCCTGGATCGCCAGCCTGCTCAAGAAGGGCCGGCGCGTGGTGCGCGTGAAGTACGGCGTGGACGAGGACGTGTGCAACGGCGACCACGCCTGCATCCGCCTCTCGGGCTGCCCCACGCTCACGCTCAAGGACAACCCCGACCCGCTCAAGGTCGACCCGGTGGCCACCGTCATCGACGGTTGCGTGGGCTGCGGCCTGTGCGGCGCCAACGCGCACGCGGCGACGCTGTGCCCGTCCTTCTACCGCGCCGAGGTGATCCAGAACCCGCGCTGGCACGAGCGCCTGATCCATTCCCTGCGCGGCAGCGTCGTGCGTCTGCTCCAACCGGCCTGAACATGCCTATGTCCCAACAACCCATCTCCCTGCTGCTCTGCGCCCTCGGTGGCGAGGGCGGCGGCATCCTCACCGACTGGCTGGTGGACACCGCGCGCCACGCGGGCTACCCGGCGCAGGCCACCTCCATCCCTGGCGTGGCGCAGCGCACCGGCGCCACCACCTACTACCTGGAGGTCTTCCCGGTGCCCACGGCCGACCTGGGCGGGCGCCGGCCGGTGTTCGGCCTCAACCCCCTGCCCGGCCGGCTCGACGCGCTGGTGTCCTCCGAGCTGCTCGAAACCGGCCGCCAGATCACCAACGGCCTGGCCTCCAGCACGCACACGCTGGTGATCAGCTCGTCCGCGCGCGCCCTGACCACGGGCGAGAAGATGGTGATGGGCGACGGCCGGCGCGACAACGCCGAACTGCTGGCCCTGGTGAACAAGCACAGCCTCGCGCGCCACGTGCTCGACATGGCCGCGCTCACCAAACAGGCCGGCACCGTGGTCAGCGCGGTGATGCTGGGCGCGATCGCGGGCAGCGGCCTGCTGCCCTTCGCGCGGCGCGACTACGAGGCGGTGATCGCCGAGAGCGGCGGCGGCGCCAAGGCCAGCCTGCGCGGCTTCGCGCTCGCCTTCGACGCGGTGAACGCGCAGCGCACCCAGGCCGCCTACGTGGAACAGGTGCTGGCGACCGAAGGCGCCGCCGCGCCCGCGCCGCCGCAGGCCGCCCTGCCCGAGGCGCTGCGCCGCGAATTCCCGCTGGAGGCGCACGGCATCATGGCCCTGGGCCATGCGCGCGTCTGCGAGTACCAGAACGCGGCCTACGGCGAGCGTTATGCCCAGCGCCTGCGCCGCGTGCTGGCCGCCGAGACGCTCGGCGACCCGAAGAACCTGCACGGCCACCGCACCACGGTGGAGATGGCGCGCTGGGTCGCGCTGTGGATGGCGTTCGACGACATCGTGCTGGTGGCCGACCTCAAGAGCCGCGCGAGCCGCCAGGCGCGCGTGCGCGGCGAGGCCAAGGTCGGCCAGGACGACCTGCTGCGCGTGTACGACCACTTCAAGCCCGGCGCGCCCGAGTTCGCCGCGATGCTGCCCGAGGGCCTGGCGCAGCGCGTGCTGGCCTGGGACCGCCGGCGCGTGGCCGCCGGCCAGGCGCCCTGGGCGCTGCCGCTGAAGATCGGCACGCACTCGGTGCTGGGCATGCTCGCGCTGCGCGGGCTGGCCGCGTGCAAGCGCCTGCGCCCGCTGGGCAGCCGCTTCCACACCGAGCAGGCGCTGATCGACCGCTGGGTCGACGCCGTGGTGCAGCTTGCCGCCATGCACGCCCCGCTCGCGCACGAGGTGGCGCTGTGCGGCCGCCTCATCAAGGGCTACGGCAGCACCAACGAGCGCGGCAAGGACAACCTGCTGCACATCATCGACCACCTCGCCCTGCCCGCGCTGGCCGACCCGGCCAGCGCCACCCAGCGTGCCCAGGCCGTGGCCGCCGCGCGCAACGCCGCGCTGAGCGACGAGGCCGGCAAGGCGCTGGACCAGGCGCTGCGGCAACACGGCGCGCCCGCGCGCCCCGTCAAGGCACAGCCGATCCGCTGGCAGCACAATCCCCGGCTCAAGGCCAAACCGGCCTCGACGCCCTGACTTTCCGTTTTTCACAACAAAGGAGACCCGCATGAAGCACCACCCCACCCCCCTGTCTTCGCTGCCCTGGCGCCGCGCGGCCGCCACCGCCCTGCTCACCCTGGGCACGGTGACGGGCGCGCTCGCGCAGGCCTTCCCGGACAAGCCGCTCAAGGTCATCGTGGGTTTCCCGCCCGGTGGCGCGGCCGATCAGATCGCGCGCCTGGTGTCCACGCCGCTGGCCACCGCGCTGGGCCAGCCGGTGATCGTGGAGAACCGGGCCGGTGCCAACGGCAACATCGCGGGCGAGGCGGTGGCGAAATCGCCCGCCGACGGCTACACCCTGCTGCTGAGTTCGGGCGGCATGGTCTCGGTCAATCCACACCTCTCGCGCATGAGCTTCGACCCGGTGAAAGACCTCACCCCCGTGGCTTCCGCGGCGCGCGTGCTGGTCTACCTGATGGCGCGGCCCACGCTGGAGGTGAAGAACGTGCAGGAACTGGTGGCCATGGCCAAGGCCAACCCTGGCCGCATGAGCTACGGCTCGGCCGGCAACGGCAGCTCGCCCCACCTCGCGGGCGAGATGCTCAAGGCCCAGACCGGCATGTTCACCGTGCACGTGCCCTACCGGGGCGCCGCGCCCGCGCTCAACGACCTGATGGGCGGGCAGATCGACTACTACTTCGACCCCGGCATCGGCTTGGCCCACGCCAAGGCCGGGCGCACCAAGCTGCTCGCCGTGGGCAGCCTCAAGCGCTCGCCGCTGTTCCCCGACGTGCCCACGCTGGACGAAGCCGGCCTCAAGGGCTTCGACGCCGACACCGTGTTCGGCTTCTACGCCCCGGCCGGCACGCCGCCGGCCGTGATCACGCGCATCAACACCGAGGTCAACAAGATCCTGGCCACCGCCAGCGTGAAGGAACGCATCACCGCGCTGGGTGGCGAAGCCCTGCCGCTCACGCCCGCCGAATTCGGCAAGCGCGGCATGGACGACTCGCAGCGCTTCGGCGCGATCATCCGCGACCGCAAGATCACGGCCGACTGAACGCGCGGCGGGCCTTCATCACGCCATGTAGACGGCGATGAAGGCCAGCATGAAGATCTGCAGCACGCCCATGGCGGGCAGCATGAGGGGCATGTAGTGCACGACGGAGTCGAAGATGTCCTCGGCCTCCTCGTCGGTGTAGACCCTCAATTCCGGGTCCGAGTAGTCCTTCGGATGCTCGGCCAGGGCCTGGTCGGGGGCGGGCTGGGTGTGCGGGGTGTGCATGGCGGTCCTCTCGCAGTGAGTGATGCGCCTGGGCGGGCAAACGGTGTTCCCGCGCCCTCCGCCTCACTGTCCGGGGGGCGTGGACGGATCATCCCCCTTTTCGGCAAATCCTTCCACCCACCCTGACCTTGCGGCTCAGATCGCCACCAGCTGCCGGATGCCCTTGGCCTGCATCTCGCTGCCCGGCCCGCTGGCGATCACCTCGCCGCGCTCCATCACGAGGTAGTGGTCGGCCAGGGCCTCGGCGAAGTCGTAGTACTGCTCCACCAGCACGATGGCCATGTTGCCCCGGTCCGCCAGCATGCGGATCACCTTGCCGATGTCCTTGATGATGTTGGGCTGGATGCCTTCGGTGGGCTCGTCCAGGATCAGCAGCTTGGGGCCGGCGGCCAATGCCCGCGCGATCGCGAGCTGCTGCTGCTGACCACCCGAGAGGTCACCGCCCCGGCGGCCCAGCATCTGCTTGAGCACCGGGAACAACTCGAACAGCTCGGCCGGGATGGGCGTGCTGCCCTTCTTCGTCGCCAGGCCCATGAGCAGGTTCTCGTGCACCGTGAGGCGGCCGAAGATCTCGCGGCCCTGCGGCACGAAACCCACGCCCAGGCGCGCGCGCTCGTAGGGCGTGGCCTTGTGGATCGGCACACCGTCGAGTTCGATGCTGCCGCTCTTGATGGGCACCAGGCCCATGAGCGACTTGAGCAGCGTGGTCTTGCCCACGCCGTTGCGCCCCAGCACCACGGTCACCTTGCCGAGTTCGGCTTGCAGGCTGACGTTGCGCAGGATGTGGCTGCCGCCGTAGTACTGGTTGACATCTTTGACGTTCAGCATGGATCTCACCTTCCGAGGTACACCTCGATCACCCGTTCATCCGACTGCACCTGATCCAGCGTGCCTTCGGCCAGCACAGACCCATCGCACAACACCGTCACCTTCTCCGAGATGGTGCGGATGAAGCTCATGTCGTGCTCCACCACCATCAGCGAATGTTTGCCTTTCAAAGAAAGAAACAGCTGCGCCGTGCGCTCCGTTTCCTCGTCCGTCATGCCCGCCACCGGCTCGTCCAGCAGCAGCAGCTTGGGGTCCTGCATCAGCAGCATGCCGATCTCCAGCCACTGCTTCTGCCCATGGCTCAGGTTGCCGGCCAGGCGCGAAGCGCTGTCGGCCAGGTGGATCGTGTGCAGCACCTCCCCCAGCCGGTCCTTCTCCTCGCCGGTGAGCACAAACAGCATGGAATGGCGCACCCGCTTGTCGGTGGCCAGCGCCAGCTCCAGGTTCTCGAACACGCTGAGGTGCTCGAACACCGTGGGCTTCTGGAACTTGCGCCCGATGCCCATGGCGGCGATCTCGGCCTCGCGGTAACGCAACAGGTCGATCGTGCTGCCGAAGAAGACCTGGCCCGCGTCGGGCCGGGTCTTGCCGGTGATGATGTCCATCATCGTGGTCTTGCCCGCGCCGTTGGGGCCGATGATGCAGCGCAGCTCGCCGGGCGCGATGTCCAGGCTCAGGCCGTTGATGGCCTTGAAGCCGTCGAAGCTCACGTGCACGTCTTCCAGGTACAGGATGCGGCCGTGCGTGGTGTCCACCTCGCCGCGCACCAGCGGGCGCGAGAAGCCGGCCTGGCGGCCGCCGGATTCGGTGGCACCGCCCAGGGCGAGCGCGGCCACGCGTTCGGCGCGCTTCGCGCCCTCTTCCATCAGGTCGGGCGTCATGCCGGGTCTCCCTTTTTGTTCGGGCGCAGTTTCTTCATCAGGCCCACCACGCCCTGCGGCAGGTAGAGCGTGACGACGATGAACAGCGCGCCCAGCACGTAGAGCCAGTATTCGGGAAAGGTCACGGTGAGCCAGCTCTTGGCGCCGTTGACGATGAAGGCGCCGAGGATGGGGCCGATCAGCGTGGCGCGGCCGCCCACCGCGGCCCAGATCGCGATCTCGATGCTGTTGGCCGTGCTCATCTCGCCCGGGTTGATGATGCCGACCTGCGGCACGTAGAGCGCGCCGGCCACGCCGCACATCACGGCCGAGATGGTCCAGATGGTGAGCTTGTAGGGCAGCGGGTTGTAGCCGCAGAACATCACGCGGCTCTCGGCGTCGCGCACCGCCTGCAGCACGCGGCCGAACTTGCTCTTCACCAGCCAGCGCGCGAACAGGTAGAAGCCCAGCAGCGTGAGGCCGGTGAGCACGAACAGCGCCATGCGCATGTTCTGCGTGGCCAGCGGCAGATCGAGGATGCGCTTGAAGTCCGTGAAGCCGTTGTTGCCGCCGAAGCCGGTCTCGTTGCGGAAGAACAGCAGCAGCGCGGCGAAGGTGAGCGCCTGCGTGATGATGGAGAAGTACACGCCCTTGATGCGCGAGCGGAACGCGAAGTAGCCGAACACGAAGGCCACCAGACCCGGCACCAGCACGATCAGCAACAGCGTGGCGATGAAGCTGTCGGACAGCGCCCAGTGCCAGGGCAGCTCCTTCCAGTCCAGGAACACCATGAAATCGGGCAGCTCGCTCTTGTAGTTGCCGTCGGTGCCGATCTGGCGCATGAGGTACATGCCCATCACGTAGCCGCCGAGCGCGAAGAACAGGCCGTGGCCCAGGCTCAGGATGCCGGTGTAGCCCCAGATCAGGTCCATGGCCAGCGCGCAGATGGCGTAGCACATGATCTTGCCCAGCAGGCCGACCATGTAGTCGCTCAGGTGGAAGGCGCTGCCCTCGGGCACGAACAGGTTGAGCAGCGGCGCCACGGCACAGACCACCAGCAGCGCGACCACGAAGGCGCTCCAGCCGGCGCGCGTGAGCAACGGGCCGTGCGAGGGCAGGACGACGGGGGCGCTCATGCCTCCCTCCCTTTCATGGCGAAGATGCCCTGGGGTCTCTTTTGAATGAACACGATGATGAAGACCAGCACCGCGATCTTGGCGAGCACGGCGCCGGCCCAGCCTTCGATGAACTTGTTCAGCAGGCCCAGGCCGAGCGCGGCGTACACCGTGCCCGCGAGCTGGCCCACGCCACCGAGCACCACCACCATGAACGAGTCCACGATGTAGTTCTGCCCGAGGTCGGGGCCCACGTTGCCGATCTGGCTCAGCGCGCAGCCGGCCAGGCCGGCGATGCCCGAGCCCAGCGCGAAGGCGTAGGTGTCGATGCGCGCGGTGTTCACGCCCATGCACGAGGCGATGGGGCGGTTCTGCGTCACGCCGCGCACGAACAGGCCCAGACGCGTGCGGCCAATCAGCAGCGTGACGCCCAGCAGCACCGCGAGCGCGAAGCCGATGATGATGATGCGGTTCCAGGGCAGGTTGAGGTTGCCCAGCAGGGTGATGCCACCACTCATCCACGAGGGGTTTTCCACGCCCACGTTCTGCGCGCCGAACAGACTGCGCACGGCCTGCATCAGCACCAGGCTGATGCCCCAGGTGGCCAGCAGCGTCTCGAGCGGCCGGCCGTAGAGGAAGCGGATCACCGTGCGCTCCATCGCCGCGCCGACCAGGCCCGAGGCCAGGAAGGCCACCGGCAGGGCGACCAGCAGGTACCAGTCGAAGTACTCGGGCAACGAGGCCCGGAAGAAGCTCTGCACCAGCCAGGTGGCGTAGGCGCCGATCATGATCAGCTCGCCGTGCGCCATGTTGATCACGCCCATGAGGCCGTAGGTGATCGCCAGCCCCAGCGCGGCCAGCAGCAGGATGCTGCCCAGGCTGATGCCGGTGAAGGCCTGGCCCAGCGCGCTGCCGATGGCCAGCGTGGTGTCCAGGCTGGAGAGGGATTCCTTCAGCGCCGCCTTGACCTGGGCGTCTTCTTCCTTTTCCATCTGCGCCGTCAGCAGCGGGCGCACGATGGGTTGTTGGGCCTCGCCGAGTTTCCGCGCGGCCGAGAGGCGCTGCGCCGGGTCCTCGCTGGCCAGCAGCACGGCGGCGCGCGCGAGCGCCAGGCTCTGGCGCGCGCGCGGGTCCAGGTCACCGGCCAGGGCCTTGTCGATCAAGGCGAGCTGGCTGGTGTCGGGCTCTTCGAAGGCGGTGCGCTGCAGGGTGCTCGCCGCTTCGCGCTGGCGCTCGGGCGGCGCGCCCACCAGCTCCATGCCGGCCAGCGCGTTCTCCATCGCGCTGCGCAGGCGGTTGTTGACCATGACGTCGCCGGCGTCCTCGGGCAGCGCCGCGAGTTTCTCGCCGGTCACGGCGTCGATGGCGCCTTCGCCTTCGGCGATGAGCACCCGCTCGCCCTGCAGGCGCACGGCCTCGTCGGCCATGGCCTTGATCAGCGCGGTGGCGCGCTCGTCCGGCTCGGCGGCCAGGCGGTTGAGCGTGTCGATGCGGGTGTCGGTGTCGCCGTCCACCAGCGCGAGCGCGTCGGCCGGGGTGAGCGCATGCGAAACACTCAATGACAACCACACCGCGAGCCCCAACCAGCGGAGCCATTGAAACTTCATATCCATCCCCAAAAGCAGGATCCGATGGCGCGCCAACACGCCAGAACCAGGGGCATCGAGGGTCCGGCTCCGCCGGCCCAAGCTGCCGTCCCCCCTCGAAGCGCCGAAGGCGCGCCACAGAGGGGGGAAGCCGCGTCAGCGGCGCAGGGGGGTGTTACTTCTTGTCCGGGACGTTTTTCTTGCCCTTGTTCTCGGCGATGTAGTCGCTCCACGGATCGGCGACCACCGGGCCCGGCGTCTTCCACACCACGTTGAACTGGCCGTCGGCCTTCACCTCGCCGATGAACACCGGCTTGTGCAAGTGGTGGTTTTCCTTGTCCATGGTGCTGGTGAAGCCACCCGGCGCCTTGAAGGTCTGGCCGGCCATGGCGGCGATCACCTTGTCGGTGTCGGTGGACTTGGCCTTGGCCACGGCCTGGGCCCACATGTTGATGCCGATGTAGGTCGCTTCCATGGGGTCGTTGGTCAGAGGCTTGTCCTTGTGGCCGGGGATGTTCTTCGCCTTGGCGTAGGCGCTCCACTTCTTCACGAACTCGGTGTTGGCCGGGCTCTTGATGCTCATGAAGTAGTTCCAGGCGGCCAGGTGGCCGACCAGCGGCTTGGTGTCCACGCCGCGCAGCTCTTCTTCACCCACCGAGAAGGCCACCACCGGCACGTCCTTGGCCGAGAGGCCGGCGTTGCCCAATTCCTTGTAGAACGGCACGTTGGAGTCGCCGTTGATGGTGGAGACCACGGCCGTCTTCTTGCCGGCGGACGCGAACTTCTTGATGTTGGCGATGATGGTCTGGTAGTCCGAATGGCCGAAGGGGGTGTACTCCTCCATGATGTCGGCGTCGGCCACGCCCTTGCTCTTGAGGAAGGCGCGCAGGATCTTGTTGGTGGTGCGCGGGTACACGTAGTCGGTGCCCAGCAGCACCCAGCGCTTGGCCGAGCCGCCGTCCTTGCTCATCAGGTATTCCACGGCGGGAATGGCCTGCTGGTTGGGCGCGGCGCCGGTGTAGAACACGTTCTTGCTCAGCTCTTCGCCTTCGTACTGCACCGGGTAGAACAGCAGGCCGTTGGCCTCTTCCACCACCGGCAGCACCGACTTGCGCGACACCGAGGTCCAGCAGCCGAAGATCACGGCGACCTTGTCCTGCGTGAGCAGCTGCTTGGTCTTCTCGGCGAACAGCGGCCAGTTGGAGGCCGGGTCCACCACCACGGGTTCGAGCTTCTTGCCGAGCACGCCGCCCTTGGCGTTGATCTCGTCGATGGCCATCAGCACCGTGTCCTTGAGCACGGTTTCCGAAATGGCCATGGTGCCCGAGAGGCTGTGCAGCACGCCGACCTTGATGGTCTCCTGGGCGTGGGCGCTCAGACCGGTGAAGCCGAGCGTGGCGACCGTGGCCGCGGCGGCCAGGGTCTTGAGGGTGAATCGGCGGGCGTTTTGGGGGGTCTTCGACATGGCGCTTCTCCAGTGTTCCAGGGGTCCCTTGGAAGGGGTGTTGGGCGCCGCCGGCCCGCCTTCTTCAGGCGGTGCTCGACGGACAACTGGATGCTAGGGAAGACCCTGGATGGCGTATGTACGCCACGTGGCGTACGCCGCTGGCGCCGATGTCAGCAGCAGCGCCCGGTGGCGGAGCCGTAGCGCGCGGCCTGGCGTTCGCGGAAGAACGCCTCGTAGTTCATCGGCTCCTGGTCGGGGTGCGTGGCCCGCATGTGCTTCACGTAGCTGCCGTAGTCGGGCACACCGACCATGAGGCGCAAGCTCTGCGTGAGGTAGCGCCCGGCCCGCCCGAGGTCGTCGAGCAGGCCGCCCGCGCCGGTGGCGGCGGGATCAGCCACCGACGCTGGCGCCGGCCGGCAGCGCTTCGTAGGGGGTTTCGGCCACGCTCGGCTTGCGCTCGGCGCGGGCCTTGAGCACGCTCTTCACGCTGTAGAACAGCACGCTGAGCACCACGAACATGAACAGCGCGCACAACACGGCGTCCAGGCGGTTGTTGAAGACGATGCGCGACATGGCCTCGGGCGTCTTGGCCGGCGCCAGCAGCACGCCGCTCTGCAGCGCCTCGGCGTAGCGGCTGGCGTTGGAGAGGAAGCCCACCTTCACGTCGGCCGAGAAGATCTTGAGCCAGCCCGCGGTGAGCGTGCAGACCAGCAGCACGATCGCCGGCACGATGGTGACCCAGGCGTAGCGGTCCTTCTTCATCTTGAACAGCACCACGGTGCCCAACATCAGCGCCACGGCGGCGAGCATCTGGTTGGCGATGCCGCACAGCGGCCACAGCGTGTTGATGCCGCCCAGCGGATCTACCACGCCCTGGTACAGGGTGTAGCCCGAGGCCGCCACGCACAGGCCGGTGGCGATCAGGTTGGCGGGCAGCGAGTCGGTGCGCTTGAGCGCGGGCACGAAGCTGCCCATCAGGTCCTGCAGCATGAAGCGGCCGGCGCGCGTGCCGGCGTCCACGGCGGTCAGGATGAACAGGGCTTCGAACAGGATGGCGAAGTGGTACCAGAAAGCCATCATGGTCTGGCCGCCCACCACCTGGTGCAGGATGTGCGCCATGCCCACGGCCAGCGTGGGCGCGCCACCGGCGCGCGCCAGGATGGTGTTCTCACCCACGTCCTTGGCGGTCTGCACCAGCATCTCGGGCGTGATCACGAAGCCCCAGGTGGAGAGCGTCTGCGCCACCGCTTCGGGCGTGCTGCCCACCAGGGCGGCCGGGCTGTTCATCGCGAAGTAGATGCCGGGCTCGATGCACGAGGCCGCCACCAGCGCCATCACGGCGACGAAGGATTCGGCCAGCATGCCGCCGTAGCCAATGAAGCGCGCGTTGACCTCGTTGTCCAGCATCTTGGGCGTGGTGCCCGAAGAGATCAGCGCGTGGAAGCCCGAGACCGCGCCGCAGGCGATGGTGATGAACAGGAAGGGGAACAGGTTGCCCGACCAGACCGGGCCGTCGCCGGCCGCGAACTGCGTGACCGCCGGCATCTGCAGCGGCGGCGCGACGACGACGATGCCGATGGCCAGCGCGACGATGGTGCCGATCTTGAGGAAGGTGGAGAGGTAGTCGCGCGGCGCCAGCAGCAGCCACACGGGAATGGAAGCGGCGACGAAGCCGTAGCCGATCAGCATCCAGGTCAGGGCCTTGCCGTCGTAGGTGAACAGCGGCGCCCAGGTCGGGCTCTCGTGCACCCACTGGCCGCCCACGATGGCCAGCATCAGCAGCACGAAGCCGATGATGGAGACTTCGCCGATGCGACCGGGCCGGATGAAGCGCAGGTACACGCCCATGAACAGCGCCACCGGAATGGTGGCCGCCACGGTGAAGGTGCCCCAGGGCGATTCGGCCAGGGCCTTCACCACGATCAGCGCCAGCACCGCGAGGATGATGATCATGATCATGAAGGCGCCGAACAGCGCGATCAGGCCCGGCACGGTGCCCATTTCCTGCTTGATCAGGTCGCCCAGCGAGCGGCCGTCGCGGCGCGTGGAGATGAACAGCACGATGAAGTCCTGCACCGCGCCGGCGAAGACCACGCCGGCCAGGATCCACAGCAGGCCGGGCAGGTAGCCCATCTGCGCGGCCAGCACCGGGCCCACCAGCGGGCCGGCGCCGGCGATGGCGGCGAAGTGGTGGCCGTACAGCACGTACTTGTGCGTGGGCACGTAGTCCAGGCCATCGTTGTGGCGCCAGGCCGGCGTCATGCGCGTGGCGTCCAGGCCGAGCACCTTGGTGGCCAGAAACAGGCTGTAGTAGCGGTAGGCGATCAGGTAGACGCAGACCGAAGCGACCACCACCCAGAGGGCGCTGACGGCTTCACCCCGTCCCAGCGCCACGGCCGCGAGCGCGAAAGCGCCCAGCACGGCCACGAAAAACCACCCCAGGTGGCGACCCAGTCCAGACATGCTTGTCTCCTCTTGTGCCGCGACCTCGCCGATTCGGGCCGCCGTGCGACGGGCAGTATCGGCAACCGGGCGCACGCGCACATCCGTTGCACCGCGCGCCGGACCGCGTGGCACCACTTAGGTGGAAACCCGTATCAGGGGATTTCGCGGGCGTGCTCGACGGCGTACTTGATGAGCTCGGCCTGGCCCTCCAGGCCCAGCTTGCGCTTGATGCTCTGGCGGTGCGTTTCCACCGTGCGCACGCTCAGGTCCAGCGCCTTGGCGATCTGTTTGCTCGACTCGCCCCGGCCCAGCGCGCTCAGGATCTGGCTCTCGCGCGGCGTGAGCAGCGGGCGCGGCGCGGGCTGGCGGAACAACCGGCTCGAGACCCCGGGGCTGAGAAAGGTGCCACCGGCCACCACGGCCTCGATGGCGGCCACGATTTCGCCGGCCGGCGCGTCCTTGAGCACGTAACCCCGCGCGCCGGCCTGCAGCGCGCGCTGCACGTACTCGGGGTTGTCGTACATGCTGAACATCAGCACGCGCAGGCCGGGCCAACGCGCCAGCATGGCCTGCGCCAGGTCGATGCCGTTGCCGTCCTTCAGGCCCACGTCCTGCAGCACCACGTCCACCGCCAGGCCGTCGAGCAGGCGCATGGCCTCGGCGGCATGGCCGGCCTCGCCCACCACCACCAGTTGCGCCACGCTCGAGAGGCGCGCGCGCAGGCCCTCGCGCACCATGGGGTGGTCGTCGACCAGAAGGATGCGGATGGTGTCGTTCATGTCGATGCTTCTATCTGGGTGCCGTGGCCGGGCTCGGCCTGGATGCTCAGCCGCCCGCCGATCGCGGCCAGGCGCTCGCGCATGTTGCGCAAGCCAATGCCTCGCTCGGGGTGCAGGTGCACGGCCGCGCTGTCGAAGCCCCGGCCGTCGTCGGTGACGCTCATGCGCACGGTGCCGCCCGGTCCGAAGGCCAGCACCAGCTCCACCTGCCTGGCCTGCGCGTGTTTGGCCACGTTGGTCAGGCTCTCCTGCGCCACGCGGAAGAGCGCGGTCTTCACCTCGTCGGGCAGTTCGCGCTCGGCGCCTTCGATGCGCACCGCCACCGGCAAGCCGCTGGCGTCCTCGAACTCCTGGCCCAGGTGCTGCAGCGCGGCGGGCAGGCCCAGGGTGTCGAGCAGCGCCGGGCGCAGGCGGTGCGAGAGGCGGCGCACCTCCACCAGGGTGTGGTTGAGCCCCTGCAGCGCCTTGGCCAATGGCGCGGGATCGCGCGTGTCGGCCCCGGCTTCCACCAGCAGCTTGGTGGACACCAGGGTCTGGCTGATGCCGTCGTGCAACTCGCGCGCGAGGTGGGCGCGTTCGTCCTCCTGCGACTGCTGCACCTGCCGCGCCAGCAGGCGCAGCTTGTTCTCGGCCACGCGGTGCTCGCTCAGGTTCAGCGCCAGGCCGCTGGCGCTGATGAGCGCGATGCCGAACACCGCGATGCCGGCGATCCACAGCAGCGTGGTGGCGATGTTGCGGTTGGCCTCGCCCTCGATGCGCGTGAGCGTGGCCTGGATGCCGTCCAGGTACAGGCCGGTGCCCAGCATCCAGCCCCAGCGCTCGTAGGCGATCACATAACCGAGCTTGGGCGTGTCCTGCCCGCTGGAAGGCTGGCGCCACAGGTAGTCCACGAAGCCGCCACCGGCGCGCGCCTGGGCGATCAGGCGCTGGATGGTGGGCCGGCCCTGCGGGTCGCGCAGCTCCCACAGGTTCTGCCCCACCAGCTCGGGCTGGCGCGAGTGCATGAGCACGCGGCCCTGCAGGTCGTAGACGAAGAAATAACCGTCGCGGCCGTAGTCCAGCGAGGCCAGCAGGCGCAGCGCCTGCTCGCGGTCCGCCGCCTCGTTGCCGCCCCGGTCGTACAGCGGCTGCACGGTGCTGGCCGCCAGGGCCACGTAGTTGCGCAGCTCGGCGCGCCGCGCCTCCAGGTAGGTGCGCTCCACCAGGGCGTATTCGCGCCTGGCCAGATCGCGCTCCTGGTGCTGCACGGCCAGCGCGATGAGCACGAGCGAGGCCAGCAGCGGCAGGATGGCCAGCAGGAGGATCTTGGTTCGCAGTCGCATCGGGAAGGAAGGGACGCCGTGGCGCCATTCTGCGCCGAACCAGCGGGCGGGCTCAGCCGCCGTGTTGGGGTTGCAATTGCGGCACGCGGTTGATCGCCATGGCGGCGGCGGCCGTGCGCGTCTCCACCCCCAGCTTGGCGTGTATGCGCTCCAGGTGTTTCTTCACCGTGGCCGGGCTGGCACCCAGGATGTCGCCGATGTCGCGGTTGATCTTGCCCTTGACCACCCAGTACAGCACCTCGGCCTCGCGCGCGGTGAGGCCGAAGGCGGCGGCCAGGCCGGAGAGCACGCTGGCGTCCGAGGTTTCCTGCATCACGATGAGCCAGTCGCCGCCCTCGCCGTTGACCTCATCGCCCACGCACTGGTGCAGGCGGAAGGTGAGGCGGCGCGGGCCGTTCTCCAGCGTGAGGCGCGGCGGCTCGCGCTGCGCCAGCGCCTCGCCGAGGTGGCGGCGCAGCCACTGCAGCACGGCCGGTGGCGTGGTCGGCGCCTCGGTGCCGCAGTGGTGGCGCAGCAGGTCGCGCGCCAGCGGCGTCTGCCACATCAGGCGGCCGTCGCGCTCGCGCACGGTGATGGTGGCGTAGCCGAAGGCGTCGAGCGCGTTGCGCGCCTGGCTGCGCTCCACCGCGCCCTGGCGCGCGTGGCGCGCGCTGCGCAGGTGCACGCCCATGCGCGCCATCACCTCGCGCGGCTTGATCGGTTTGGTCACGTAGTCGGCGCCGCCCGCGTCGAGCGCGGCCACCAGGTGCTCGGTGTCGGTCAGGCCCGTCATGAAAATGATGGGGATGTGCGCCGTGGCCGGCTGCGCCTTGAGCCGGCGCGCGACCTCGAAGCCGTCCAGCCCGGGCATCACGGCGTCGAGCAGCACCACGTCGGGCAGGGCCTGGGTGGCGCGGCGGATGGCGCTTTCGCCATCCAGCGCCACGAGCACGGTGTAGCCCGCTTCGTCCAGCGCGTCGTGCAGGGGCGCCACGTTGTCGGGCACGTCGTCGACGATGAGCACCACCAGCGCGTCCGTGAGCGGCCGCGCGGTCGATGGCGCCAGGGTTTCAACCGGGTGCGACATGGTGTTGCAGCAGTTGCTGTTCGATGGTTTCAAAACGGAATTCGCGCGCCAGCGTGCGCAGGCCCTGCGCGAACGCGGCCTGCTCGGGGCGGCGCTGCACCCACTCGTCCAGCCATTGCACGATGCCCTTGTAGTAGCCCAGGCGCACCAGTTCCAGCAGGGGTTCGAGTTCGTCCCTCGTCGCGGGCGCCGCGGCGGCCACCGGCGCCCCGGCGCGCTCGGGCGAGGCTTCGGTGATCCAGGCCAGCGACAGGCGCTGGCCGAGCCAGCCCAGCAGGTCCTCGCGCCGCACCGGCTTGACGAAGAAGTCCTGCGGGCGGTGGCCGAGGTCGTTCTCCAGTCCCTTGTCGAAGGCGTTGGCCGAGACGATGGCCATCGGCACCGCACCCCAGCCGCGCGCGCGCAGGCGGCGCAGCGTCTCCCAGCCGTCGATGCCGGGCATGGCCAGGTCCATGAAGACCGCGTGCGGCGCGCCGGGCTCGCCGGGCTGCAGGCCGTCGAGCAGGGCCAGTGCGTCGTGGCCGCTGGTGGCGAGCATCACCTCGAAACCCAGGGGCGCGAGCCAGCGCGCGAGCAGTTCGCGGTCGGCCTCTTCGTTGTCCACCACCAGCACGCGGCGGCGCGCGCCCTGGTAGCCAGCGTGTTGCGGCACCGCGGTGGGCGCGGGCAGCTGCACGCCGTGCAGCTCGGGCAAGAACAGGCGCACGGTGAACACCGAGCCCTGGCCCGGGGTGCTGCGCACCGTCATCTCGCCGCCCATGAGGTCGGCGAGCATCTTGGCGATGGTCAGGCCCAGGCCGGTGCCGGTGGCCGTGCCGTGCACACCGGCCTCTCCCTGCCCGCGCGCGAAGGGCTCGAACACGCGGTCCAGGTCCTGCGGGTTCATGCCGGGCCCGGTGTCGTGCACCTCGAACTGCGCCATCTCGCGCGCGTGCGCCACCCGCAGCCGCACCTCGCCGCTGCGGGTGAACTTCACCGCGTTGCCCAGCAGGTTGATGAGGATCTGGCGCAGGCGCTTCTCGTCGGCGCGCACGGTGTCGGGCAGGCGGCTGCCGGTGTCGAACGAGAAGCGCAGGCCCTTGGCCGCCGCCTGCAGCTCGAACATGGCGGCGACCTCGCGCATGGCGTCGGCAAACGCCATGGGCCGCACGTCGAGCGCGAGCTTGCCGGACTCGATGCGCGCGATGTCCAGCGTGCCTTCGATCAGCGAGAGCAGGTGCTCGCCGCCGCGGTGGATCACGCGGATGGCCTGCGCGCGGTGCGGCGCCACGCCGGTGTCCTCCTGCAGCAGCTGCGCGTAACCCAGGATGCTGTTGAGCGGCGTGCGCAGCTCGTGGCTGATGGTGGAGATGTAGCGCGTCTTGGCCTGGTTGGCCTGCTCGGCCGCGCGGCGCGCCTGCTGCAGCGCCTCGTCGGTGCGCTGGTGCGACTCGATCTCCTGCATCAGCAGGCGCGTCTGCCGGTTGGACTCTTCCTGCGCCACCTCGCGGCTCTTGTGCGCGAGCACCAGCCACCAGGCCACGGTGGCGGCGATGAGCAGCAGCACCGCGTACACGCGCACGAAGCCCGAGCGCAGCGCGGCGTCGAGCAGCGAGGTGTTGGCCGCCACGCCCAGGCCCTGGGCCAGGCCTTCCACCTCCTGCCGGTAGAGCAGGCCCAGCACGGCCGCGAGCACCGGCGCCACGATCATCATGAGCAGCAGGTAGTGCGCCAGGCCCGCTTCCAGGTAAGGCCACACGCGGCGCGGCAGCACGCGGCGCAAAGCGCCCATCCACTGCTCGGAGAGGCGCGCGTGCGGTTTGCAGAGGTCGCCGCAGCGCGCGTCGAGCGTGCAGCACAGCGAACAGATGTGGCCCTGGTACGCAGGACAGTGCGCCATGTCAGGCGCCTCGTACTCGCGTTCACAGATGACGCACGTTTGGACAACACCCCCCGCGCCGCCTGCGGCGTCACCCCCCTGAAGGGGGGCCGCACTGGCGGCCTGGCGGAGCCAGATCCGCGGTGCGCCTGGCGGCACCTCTCCACCGCTTCTGGCGATGTAGTAACGCCCCTGGGTCAACCACGCGATCACCGGTGCGGTGATGAGCGCCGTCACCATCGCGATCACCGCCGAGAACGCCTGCGCCGTCGGCCCCAGCAGGCCCATGTGGGCCACGATGGACAGCGCCGAGGCCAGGCCCATGGCGCCCACACCGACAGGGTTGATGTCGTACAGGTAGGCGCGCTTGAACTCGATGCCCTTGGGCGACCAGCCCAGCGGCTTGTTGATCACGAGATCGGCCACCACCGCCATGATCCAGGCGATGGCGATGTTGGAGTACAGGCCCAGCACCTCGCCCAGCGCCTGGAACACGTTCATCTCCATCAGCATGAAGGCGATCAGCGTGTTGAACACCACCCACACCACGCGGCCCGGGTGGCTGTGCGTGATGCGCGAGAAAAAATTGCTCCAGGCCAGCGAGCCCGCGTAGGCGTTGGTGACGTTGATCTTGAGCTGCGAGACCACCACGAACAGCGCCGTGGCCGCCACCGCCCAGCCGTAGTCGGCGAACACGAACTCGTAGGCCGCGAGGTACATCTGGTTGGGATCGACCGCGCGCTCGGGCGGCACCATGTGGCTGATGGCCAGGTAGGCCAGCAGCGCGCCGCCCAGCATCTTGACCACGCCCAGCACCACCCAGCCCGGCCCGCCGGCGAGCACGCCCAGCCACCAGCGCAGCGCGTGGCCGGGCTCCTTCGCGGGCATGAAGCGCAGGTAGTCGGCCTGCTCGCCCATCTGCGTGATGAGCGCGATGCCCACCGTGAGCGCCGCACCAAACAGGTGCCAGTCGAACACCGCGCCCGCACCAGATTCGCCCCCGTACCGCACCACGTTGGTGAAGGTCTCGGGCGCCATCCAGGCCACCGCCCCAAAAGGCACCACCATCATCACGACCCACAGCGGCTGGGTCCAGACCTGGAAGCGGCTGATGACCGAGACACCGTGCGTCACGAGGGGGATGACCACCAGCGCGCAGATCAGGTAGCCCCAGGCGGGCGGGATGTCGAGCGCGAGTTCGAGCGCGTAGGCCATCACCGCCGCTTCGAGCGCGAAGAAGATGAAGGTGAAGGACGCGTAGATCAGCGAGGTGATGGTCGAGCCGATGTAGCCGAAGCCCGCGCCGCGCGTGAGCAGGTCCATGTCCACCCCGTGGCGCGCGGCGTAGACGCTGATGGGCAGGCCGCCCAGGAAGATGATGAGGCCGGTGCAGAGGATGGCCAGCGCGGCGTTGACGAAGCCGTACTGCACCAGCAGCGTGGCACCCACGGCCTCGAGGATCAGGAAGGAGGCGGCACCGAACGCGGTGTTGGCCACCCGCCATTCGCTCCACTTGCGGAAACGCTGCGGCGTGTAGCGCAGCGCGTAGTCTTCCATGGTCTCGCTGCCGACCCAGCTGTTGTAGTCGCGGCGCACCTTGATGATGCGCTGCGGCGCGTCCTGCCCGGCCGGCGGCGGGGCGCTGGCGGGCGGGGAAGGCGGTGGGGGCACGGCGGGGTTCACACCGGGATTTCGCAGCTTTCATGCCACGCCGGGCCTGGGGCACGGGAATTGCTGATTCCAGGGCAACTTGTATGCTCAGGCTCCCTTGACGATCGCGCACCACCATGGAACTCACGCCCCGAGAGAAAGACAAGCTGCTGATCTTCACCGCCGCCTTGCTGGCCGAGCGGCGCAAGGCGCGCGGCCTCAAGCTCAACTATCCCGAATCGGTGGCGCTGATCAGCGCGGCCGTGATGGAGGGCGCGCGCGACGGCAAGACCGTGGCGCAGCTGATGAGCGAAGGCCGCAGCGTGCTCACCCGCGCCGATGTGATGGACGGCATCGCCGAGATGATCCCGGACATCCAGGTGGAAGCCACCTTCCCCGACGGCACGAAACTCGTCACGGTGCACCAGCCGATCGTGTGACCCCATTCAGGATTCAGGAGACCCCATGACTTTCGCCTTCTTCCTCAAGCGCGCCCTGCCCGCCCTCACCCTCGCCGCCCTGTCGTTCTCCGCCGCCGCCCATGTGGGCGATGCGCACGACCACGGCGGTTTCCTCACCGGCTTCCTGCACCCCATCACCGGGCTGGACCACCTCGCCGCCATGCTGGCCGTGGGCGTGTGGAGCGCCATGACCACGAAACGCCTGTGGGTCGCACCGGTGTCGTTCGCCGCCCTGCTGCTGGCCGGCGCGCTGATGGCGCAGGCGGGCGTGGCCTTCCCCGCCATCGAGCCGATGATCGCGGCCTCCATGCTGGTGGTGGGCCTGCTGCTGGCCGCGCAGGTGAAGCTGCCCGAGGCGGCGGGCGCGGTGCTGGTGGGGGCCTTCGCGCTGTTCCACGGCGCGGCGCACGGACAGGAGCTGGCCGATGGCGCGGCCCTGGCCGGCATGGTGCTGGGCACGGCCGTGCTGCACGCGGTGGGCATCGGCATGGGCCTGGGCCTGAAGCGCGCCAACCACTGGCTGCCGCGCGTGGCCGGCGGCGTGGTGGCGCTGATGGGCCTGAACATGGGCTGGTCCCTGCTGGCGGGCTGAAGCCATGATCCCCGGCGAACTCTTCACCGACGCGGGCGAGCACCCGCTCAACCCCGGCCGGCGCACGATCACCCTGGTGGTGAAGAACGGCGCCGACCGCCCGATCCAGGTCGGCTCGCACTACCACTTCGCCGAAACCAATGGCGCGCTCGACTTCGACCGCGCCGCCGCGCGCGGCATGCGGCTGAACATCGCCAGCGGCACCGCCGTGCGGTTCGAGCCCGGCCAGCAGCGCACCGTCGAGCTGGTGGACTACGCGGGCGACCGCATCGTGTACGGCTTTCGTGGCCTGACCCAAAGCGCCCTCTGAAAGACAGCCCATGGCAAGCATCCCCCGCAGCGCCTATGCCGACATGTTCGGCCCCACCGTCGGCGACCGCCTGCGCCTGGCCGACACCGGCCTGGTGATCGAGATCGAGAAGGACTACACCCTGGCCGCCGGTGGTTACGGGGAGGAAGTGAAGTTCGGCGGCGGCAAGACCATCCGCGACGGCATGGCGCAAAGCCAGCGCACCCGCGCCGAAGGGTCGGTGGACACGGTGATGACCAACGCGGTGATCATCGACCACTGGGGCATCGTCAAGGCCGACATCGGCTTGAAGGGCGGGCGCATCGTCGCCATCGGCAAGGCCGGCAACCCCGACACCCAGCCCGGCGTGGACATCGTCATCGGCCCGGGCACCGAGGTCATCAGCTGCGAAGGCCACATCGTCACGGCCGGCGGCATCGACAGCCACATCCACTTCATCTGCCCGCAGCAGGTGGACGAGGCGCTGACCTCGGGCGTGACCACCATGCTCGGCGGCGGCACCGGCCCGGCCACCGGCACCTTCGCCACCACCTGCACGCCCGGCCCCTGGCACATCGAGCGCATGCTGCAGGCCGCCGACGGCCTGCCCATGAACCTGGGCTTCCTGGGCAAGGGCAACGCCAGCCTGCCCGCCGCGCTGCACGAGCAGATCGACGCCGGCGTGATCGGACTGAAGCTGCACGAAGACTGGGGCACCACGCCCGCGGCCATCGACAACTGCCTGAGCGTGGCCGAAGAGGCCGACGTGCAGGTCGCGATCCACAGCGACACGCTCAACGAATCGGGCTTCGTGGAGAACACCATCGCGGCCACCAAGGGCCGCAGCCTGTGCGCCTTCCACACCGAAGGCGCCGGCGGCGGCCACGCGCCCGACATCCTGCGCGTGGTCGGCGAGGCCAACTTCCTGCCCTCGTCCACCAACCCGACCATGCCCTACACCGTCAACACGCTGGACGAGCACGTGGACATGCTCATGGTCTGCCACCACCTGGACGCGGGCATCGCCGAGGACCTGGCCTTCGCCGAAAGCCGCATCCGCCGCGAGACCATCGCGGCCGAGGACATCCTGCACGACCTGGGCGCCATCAGCATGATGAGCAGCGACAGCCAGGCCATGGGCCGCGTGGGCGAGGTCATCATCCGCACCTGGCAGACGGCCGACAAGATGAAGAGCCAGCGCGGCACGCTGCCCGAGGACAGCTCGCGCCATGACAACTTCCGCGTCAAGCGCTACATCGCCAAGTACACGATCAACCCGGCCATCGCGCACGGCATCGCGCACATCGTCGGCTCGCTGGAAGTGGGCAAGTGGGCCGACCTGGTGCTGTGGAAGCCCGCCTTCTTCGGCGTGAAGCCGGCGCTGGTGCTCAAGGGCGGCAGCATCGCGCTGGCCGCCATGGGCGACCCCAACGCCTCCATCCCCACGCCGCAGCCGGTGCACTACCGGCCCATGTTCGGCAGCTTCGGCGGTGCCACCGCGAAGAGCAGCCTGACCTTCGTCTCGCAGGCCGGCCTCAAGGCCGGCGTGGGCGAACGCTACGGCCTGCAGAAGACCCTGTCGGCCGTGCAAGGCGTGCGGGGCGTGACCAAGGCCCACATGGTGCACAACGCCCTGCTGCCGAAGATGGAGATCGACCCGCAGACCTACGCGGTGCGCGCCGACGGCGTGCTGCTCACCTGCGAACCCGCCACGCGCCTGCCGATGGCGCAGCGCTATTTCCTGTTCTGAGCGCCGCGATGCTGCAAGTCTCCAAGCTCATCCCCCAAGGCCAGGGCCTCGCCAAGCCGCTGGTGCAGCGCGCGGCACAGCTGGTGCTGGACTGGGACATCCGCCAGAAAAGCCGTTTCGACGCCACCACGACCGACGAGCGCCACGTGGGCGTGTTCCTGCCGCGCGGCACCGTGGTGCGCGGCGGCGACGTGCTGCTCACGCAGGACGGTTCGCTGCTGCGCGTGGTCGCCGCGCCGCAGCCGGTGCTGCGCATCACCGCCTGCCCCGACCACCCTGCGCAGGACCAGGCCTTCGACCTGATGCGCGCGGCCTACCACCTGGGCAACCGGCACGTGCCGATCGAACTGCGGCCCGACCACCTCAAGATCGAACCCGACCACGTGCTGGCCGACATGCTGCGCGCCATGCACCTCACCGTGGTGGAGGCGCGCGAGCCCTTCGAACCCGAGGGCGGTGCCTATGGCGCCCAGGGTGCGGGCCACGGCGGCCATGCCCACGGGCACGGCCATCACCACAGCCACGGCCACGATCACCACCACGGACATGACCAAGGCTGACGCGGGCCACCCGGTGCCCGAGCGCTCCGCCGCCAGCCTGCTGCAGATCCTGTGGCTGGCCTCGCCCGCGCTGCCCGTGGGCGGCTTCTCCTATTCCGAGGGCCTGGAGGCCGCCGTGGACGCGGGCCTAGTGCACGACGAAGCCAGCGCGGCCGCCTGGCTCACCGACCAGCTGCACCTGGGCCTGGCGCGCAGCGACCTCGCGGTGGCGGCCCAGGCCATCCCCGCCTGGCGCAAGCAGGATCTGCCTCGCGTGCGCGAGCTGAATCACTGGGTGCTGCAGACCCGCGAAACGCTGGAGTTCCGCCTGCAGACCGAGCAGATGGGGCGCTCGCTGCTCGAGTGGGCGCGACAGCTCGGCGAGCTGGGCGCGGGCGTGTTCGAGCAACTGCAGGCCGCCGACCTGAACCCGCCCACCTACCCGGTGGCCTGCGCCTGTGCCGCCGCGAGCGCGCAGGCCAGCGTGCGCGACAGCCTGGTGGGCTATGCCTTCGGCTGGGCCGAGAACCTCGTGCAGGCCGCCATCAAATCGGTGCCGCTCGGCCAGAGCTCGGGCCAGCGCATGCTCGCGCGGCTGGCGCAGCAGATCCCCGATGCGGTGGACCACGCCATGGCCCTGAGCGACGACGCCCGACAGGCCTTCAGCCCCATGCTCGCGATTCTTTCCGCGCGCCACGAAACGCAATACTCTCGCCTCTTCCGCTCCTGAGCACGCGCCCCCCCACAAGGAGACCGCCATGACCACCGCCCTGCACCACATCCCCCGCCGCACCAAGACCCTGCCCCCCTTGCGCGTGGGTATCGGCGGCCCCGTCGGCTCGGGCAAGACCACGCTGCTGGAAATGCTCTGCAAGGCCATGCGCGAGCGCTACGACCTGATCGCCATCACCAACGACATCTACACCAAGGAAGACCAGCGCCTGCTCACCGTGAGCGGCGCGCTGCCGGCCGAACGCATCATGGGCGTGGAAACCGGGGGCTGCCCGCACACCGCGATCCGGGAAGACGCCTCGATCAACCTCGAAGCCATCGACCGCATGCTGGACCAGTTCCCGAACGCCGACGTGGTGTTCATCGAAAGCGGCGGCGACAACCTGGCCGCCACCTTCAGCCCCGAACTCAGCGACCTCACGATCTACGTGATCGACGTGGCCGCCGGCGAGAAGATCCCGCGCAAGGGTGGCCCCGGCATCACCAAAAGCGACCTCTTCGTCATCAACAAGACCGACCTGGCGCCCCACGTGGGCGCCGACCTGGAGGTGATGAAGGCGGACACCGCGCGCATGCGCCCGGATGCCGCGCGCCGCCCCTGGGTGATGACCAACCTCAAGACCCTGACGGGTGTGGACGAGGTGGTGCGCTTCATCGAGACCCGGGGCATGCTGCGCAGCGAAGCCCGGGAGCCCGTGCCGGCCTGAAACACCGGCGCAGGCTAAAATCCCACCCTTGTCATCGCTCCCGGAGACTTGGGTGAGCGGTTTAAACCAGCAGTCTTGAAAACTGCCGACCCGCAAGGGTCCGTGAGTTCGAATCTCACAGTCTCCGCCAGAACCAGAAACAGCAACGGGCCCATGGGGCCCGTTGCTGTTTCTGGTGCGGACAACGCGGTTCGCATCGGCATCACTCCTGTTGCATGGTGAAAAACAACCCTGACAAGGTGCTCCGGCAGGTCAGTTTGGGGCAGCCGGATCACCTCGCCATGCGGGCTGCCTTCACTGGCCCAGGCTGACGCTGGTGCCGGCGACGGCGCGCAGACCGGCCTGACGCACTTGCTCGGCCTGTTGCGCGGTGGCGATCACCGGGTACGCGGCGTCATTCTCATTCACCAGGCCCAGGCGCTGGGCTTCTTTCAGCTCGGCCACCACTTGGGCGCGGGTCTTCTCGAAACCGGCGGGCACCTCGAACTTCACGATGTCGGTGTCGGCCAGGCGGCCGGCGTCGCGGGCGGCGATGGCTTGGGCACGGACTTCGTTGCGGCTCAGGCTGGAGCCCGTGGCAACTTCGAATTTCACGATGTCGGTGTCGGGCAGCTGGCCGGCGTCGCGGGCGGCGATGGCCTGGGCTTGCACTTCAGCGCGGGTCAGCGGCGCGCTCTGGGCCATGGCGGCACCGGCAACAGCCGTCAGCATGAGGGGGATGAGGACACGGGTCGAGAGTTTCATGATGCTTCCTTGAACGGTAGGTTGAATGGATGGATGGAGGTTTGGATGGAGGTTTGTGCCGCCTTGGTTTCGGCACAGGAGAGACTGTAAAAACCGGGTCTGTCATTTTCAGAACGCGAGAATTACGGATTCGTAATGCAGCAAAACGGGCAATTCCGTGACAATTCGGTGTCGTGCAAGGCCTTTTGCCGCCTTGTTGTCCCTCCATCCGGTCACTAAGCCCCACTCCCATGCGCGTGCTGGTCATTGAAGACGAATCCAAGCTGGCGGACTACGTCAAGCGGGGTCTCTCCGAGGCCGGTTACACCGTGGACGTCGCCCGCGACGGCATCGAGGGCCGCTACCTCGCGCTCGAAGGCGACTACCAGTTGCTGGTGCTGGACATCATGCTGCCCGGCATCGATGGTTTCGGCGTGCTCGCGGCGCTGCGCGAGAAGCGCAACACGCCGGTGTTGATGCTCACCGCGCGCGACCGCGTGGAAGACCGGGTGCAAGGCCTGCAGGCCGGCGCGGACGACTACCTCGTCAAGCCCTTCGCCTTTTCCGAACTGCTGGCCCGCGTGGCCGCGCTGCTGCGCCGGGGCCCCGCCGCCGTCGCCGAGGCGGCCAACACCCGCATGGCGGTGTGCGACCTGGAGATGGACCTGATCAGCCGCAAGGCCTGGCGCGCCGGCCAGCGGCTGGACCTCACGGCCAAGGAGTTCTCGCTGCTGGCGCTGCTGGCGCGCCGCAAGGGGCAGATCCTCTCGCGCACCACCATCGCCGAGCAGGTGTGGGACATGAATTTCGACTCCGACACCAACGTGGTGGAAGTGGCGGTGCGCCGCCTGCGCTCCAAGATGGACGATCCCTTCAAACCCAAGCTGCTGCACAACGTGCGCGGCATGGGCTACGTGCTGGAGGAACGCACATGAACACCTCGACGACCGTGCTGGACGCGGCCCCGGCCCTGGGCGGCGACAAGCCCGCCGAGGCGCCCTGCACCTATTCCATCGGCCGGCGCCTCTCCCTGCTGCTGGCCGTGCAGACGGTGATCGGGCTGGGCGTGCTGCTGGCTTTCATCTATGGCGCCACCTCCATGCTCTTCATCGCCAAGCACGAGGAAGAGCTGCGCAGCTACAGCACCGTGCTGGTGGACGTGTCGCGCGAGGCCTACGCCCAGGGTGGCGAGGCCGAAGTCAAGGCCAAGATGGCCTGGCTGGCCGAACGCCGCCCGGGCACCTTCGTGCAGATGAACCGCGCCGACGGCAGCGAGTTCTACCGCGACGCGGCACCCACCTTCGACGTGAACCAATCCACCGCCCGCGGCATGGATTTCGCCGTGCCGACGGCGTCTGGCGGCCTGCTGCAGGGCAAGGTGGTGCTGGACTGTTCGCAGGACGCCAAGACCGCCCGCCGCATGGCCCTGTTGCTGGTCGGCGCCGTGCTGGCCGGTGGGGCTCTGGTGGGCTGGGGCACCTTCTGGCGCGTGCGCTGCAGCCTGCGCCCTCTGCTGGACCTGGCTGCCCAGACCAAGGCCATCGACGCGCGGCGCCTGGGCCAGCGAATCTCGCTGGCCGAACCGGCCGAAGAACTGCAACCGGTGATCGACCAGTTCAACGGCCTGATGCACCGCGTGGAGCGCACCTATGTGCAGCTCGAGGGCTTCAACGCCGACGTGGCGCACGAGCTGCGCACCCCGCTGGCCAACCTGATCGGCCAGACCGAGGTGGCGCTCAGCCGCGAGCGCAGCGTGGCCGAGCTGGAGGAAACGCTGCACTCCAACCTGGAAGAGCTGCAGCGCATGGCGGCCATCGTCAACGACATGCTGTTCCTGGCCCAGGCCGACCGGGGCGTGAAGGCACGGCGCAGCGCGCCGGTGAGCCTGGCCGAGCTGGTGCAACAGGTGGTGGAGTTCCACGAAGCCCCCATGGACGAGCGTGGGCTGCGCGTGACCATCGAGGGCGATGCCCACCTGTCGGTGGATGCGCCTTTGATCAAGCGCGCGATCTCCAACCTGCTGGGCAATGCGATCCGCTACGCCGACCAGGGCTCCGCGCTGTGCGTGCGCATCGCGCCCGAGTCGGAAAGTGGCGCGCGCCTGTGGGTGGAAAACACCGGGCCGTCGATCGAAGCCTCGCACCTGCCGCGCCTCTTCGACCGCTTCTTCCGCGCCGACGCCGCGCGCTGCGAGATGGAAAAACCGCACCATGGCCTGGGCCTGTCCATCGTGGCGGCCATCGCGCGCATGCACGACGGTTTCCCGGCGGCCGAATCCAGCGGCGGCACCACGCGCGTGGGCTTCAGCCTGCAGACCAACGCGGCCAGCGCCTGAGCGAACCCGGCGGGCTCAGTCCGCCAGGAACAGTTCCTGCAGGTCGCTCAGGAAATCGAAGCCGCGTTCGGTCGGCCACACCCGGGTGGCGTCGCGCGCGATCAGCCCCTTCTGCTCTGCCTGCGCCAGGGCCGGCGCGATGCTGGAGAGCGGCAGGCCCGTGCGCTCCATGAACTGCAGCAGCGTGAAGCCGTCCTTGAGCCGCAAGGCGTTGAGCATGAACTCGAAGGGCAAGGCCTTGCGCGAGACTTCGTCGGCGCTCACCACGGCGTTGCCCGCCAGCGCGCGCTCCATGTACAGGCGCGGCTCGCGCACACGCACCGGCCGGGCCACACGGTGCGCGAAACTGAGCTTGCTGTGCGCGCCGGCACCGATGCCCAGGTAGTCCCCGAACTGCCAGTAGTTGAGGTTGTGCCAGCACTGGTGCCCCTCGCGCGCGTAGGCCGACACCTCGTAGCGTTGCATGCCCGCCTCGGCGGTGAGCTCGGTGATGCGGTCCAGCATGTCCCAGGCCTCGTCCTCCTGCGGCAGCGCGGGCGGGTACTTGGCGAAGTAGGTGTTGGGTTCGAGCGTGAGGTGGTAGATCGAGATGTGCGGCGGCGCGAACGACAGCGCGGTGCGCACGTCGGCCTCGCAATCGGCCAGCGTCTGCCCCGGCAGCGCGTACATGAGGTCGAGATTGAAGGTGTCGAAGGCCTGCGCGGCCTCTTCCACCGCGGCCAGGGCCTGATCGCGGTCGTGCACCCGGCCCAGCGCCTTGAGGTGGGCATCGTTGAAACTCTGCACGCCGATCGACAGGCGCGTCACGCCCGCGTCGCGGAAGGCGCGGAAGCGGTCTTTCTCGAAGGTGCCGGGGTTGGCCTCCAGCGTGATCTCCGCATCGGCCTCCAGCCGCAACATCGCGCGCACGTCGCCCAACAGGCGGTCGATGGCGGCGGGCGAGAACAGGCTGGGTGTGCCGCCGCCGATGAACACGCTGTGCACCGTGCGGCCCCAGATCAGCGGCAGCGAGGCCGCGAGATCGGCGCGCAGGGCCTCGAGGTAGGCGGTTTCGGGCAGAGCCTCGCCGGGCGCGGCGGTGGCCGTCCATTCGTGCGAGTTGAAATCGCAGTAGGGACATTTCTTCAGGCACCAGGGCAGGTGGATGTAGAGCGACAGCGGGGGCAGGCTCTGCAGCTGCAGCGTGCCCGGGCGCATCCAGTGGCGCACGTCGTTCCAGGCCGGGTCGGCCTGGCCCGCGGCGGCCGGCTGGCCGCCGGGCCAGGACATCGGCACGCCGGTGGGCTCGCTCATGGTGTGTCCGAGGGCGCGGGCGAGAACCAGCGCTCACGCATCAGTTCGAGCATCTGCCGCGCCGCGCGGCCCCGGTGGCTGTTCGCGTTTTTCACCTCGGTGGGCAATTGCGCGAAGGTCTGGCCGAACTCGGGCAGGTACATCACGGGATCGAAACCGAAACCCTTGTCGCCGACCGGCTGCTGCGTGATCAGCCCGGGCGCGCGGCCGGTGGCCACGAGCGGCTCGGGGTCGTCGGCGCTGCGCAGCGCCACCAGCGTGCTGACGAGGGCCGCGCGGCGGTCGGTCACGTTCGCCATTTGCTCGAGCAGCGCGCGCACGTTGTTGCCGTCGCCCTTGGCGTAGCCGAATTGCGTGGCGTAGTACGCCGTGTCCACGCCGGGCAGGCCACCGAAGGCCTCGACGCACAGGCCCGCATCGTCGGCCAGCGCGGGCAAGCCGCTCTCGCGCGCGGCATGGCGCGCCTTGGCCAGCGCATTCTCGATGAAGGTGCGGTGCGGCTCGGGCGCTTCCGGGATGTTGAGGTCGGCCTGGCGCACCAGTTCCACGCCCAGCGGCGCGAACAACGCCTGCAGCTCGGCGAGCTTGCCGTTGTTGTTGGACGCCAGCACCAGCTTCATGCCAGCCCCAGCGCCTCGCGCTGCGCCGCCACCAGGTCGGCGATGCCTTTTTCGGCCAGGGCCAGCAGCGTGTTCATCTCGTCGCGCGTGAAGGCCGCGCCCTCGGCCGTGCCCTGCACTTCCACGAAGTGCCCGGCGCCGGTCATGACGACGTTCATGTCGGTGTCGCAGGCCGCGTCTTCCACGTACTCCAGGTCGAGCAGCGGCTTGCCGCGCAGGATGCCGACCGAGATCGCCGCCACCTGGTCGCGGATCGGCGACACGGGCAGCTTGCCTTGCGCCATCAGCTTGGCCACCGCGTCGTGCGCGGCCACGTAGGCGCCCGTGATGCTCGCGGTGCGCGTGCCGCCGTCGGCCTGGATCACGTCGCAGTCCAGCGAGATGGTGCGCTCGCCCAGCGCCTTCAGGTCGAACACGGCGCGCAGCGAACGGCCGATCAGGCGCTGGATCTCCTGCGTGCGCCCGCTCTGCTTGCCCTTGGCCGCCTCGCGGTCGCTGCGGGTGTGGGTGGCGCGCGGCAACATGCCGTACTCGGCCGTCAACCAGCCCTCACCACTGCCGCGTTTGTGCGACGGCACTTTTTCTTCCACCGACGCGGTGCACAGCACCTTGGTGTTGCCGAACTCGATCAGCACCGAGCCCTCGGCGTGGATGGTGTAATGGCGCGTGATGCGCACCGGGCGCAACGCATCGGCGGCCCGTTGGCCGGGTCGGGTCATATCGCTCATGGGAAACCTCGGGAGTTCAGGAATTGCGCTCGGCCGTGCGGCGGATCGCGGCATTGATCTCGGCGATCGAGCGTTCGATCGCCGCGTCGTCCATGTCTTCGATGGAAGGGTCGGGAATGCCCGACTGGATGGTGGAAGCAAACACGCCGTCGTCGATGTCCTCGGTGGAGACGCGGGTGGACTGGAATTCGTCCGCCGTCTCCCACTCCATCGCCAGAACGGTCACATTGTCGCAGCGCGGGCCGCCGCGCTTGAGCGCCATCTCCACCAGCTCGGGCACGGCCTGCTCCAGCGGCCGCTTGGACAGCTCGGACGTGATTTCCTCGTCGCTGACCGTGCCCCACAGGCCGTCCGAGCACAGCAGCACGCGGTCGCCCTGCATCAGGTGGACCGGGCCGGAGAGGTCGAACACCGGCTTGGCGGGTGAGCCCAGGCAGGTGAAGAGGATGTTGCGGTTGATGTGGTCGGTGGCGCGGCCCAGGTGCTGCTGCTGCTCCATGTAGGAGTGGTCGCGCGTGCGCGTGAGCATCTCGCCGTGGCGCACGACGTACAGCCGCGAATCGCCGCAATGCACCCAGTGCACGTGGTTGCGCTCCATCACGGCCGCCACCAGCGTGGTGCGCGGGGTGTCGAGCATGCCTTTTTCGGCGGCGTAGCGGATGATCTGGTGGTGCGCCGCCATCAGGGCGCTGGAGAGGAACTCCGGCACTTCCCGCACCGTGGGGTTGGCGGCCTTCTGGAAATACGCCGAGAAAGTCTGCAGCGCGAGCTGTGCCGCCATCGCACCTTCGGGGTGGCCACCCATGCCGTCGGCCAGCACGAACAGACCCGACTCCCGGGTGTAGGCATAGCCCATTCGGTCTTCGTTGCGCTCCCGGCCCCCTTGGCGGCTGATCTGGTAGACCGAAAACTTCATCGAAACTTGGTCGCGGCGTTGGTGGACTTGCGCAGGGACTTCTTGTTGTCCGACACGATGTTGTCGAACTGCAGCCGCATCTTCTCGGCCACGGTGAGTTTGGTGTAGCTGCGCTCGGTCTCGCGGCTCAGCTCCTTTTGCAGCGCGAACACCGATTGCGGGCGCGACAAGGGGTCCAGCGACATGCACCACTCGACCACCTCGATGAGGTTGTCGGAGTACACGCCGCGCAGGCGCGAGAGCGCCAGCGAAAGGCGGTCCTTCTCCAGCCGCTGCGGCGCGTCGTTGGGCGGGTAGCCCTGCATGCTGGCGTAGATGCAGGCGCCGATCGCGTAGATGTCGGTCCACGGGCCCATGGAAGAGTCGCGCCGGTACATCTCGGGCGCGGCAAAGCCCGGCGTGTACATCGGGCGGATGAAATTGCCTTCCTTGCTCAACACCTCGCGGGCGGCGCCGAAGTCGATCAGCACCGAGCGGTTGTCGTCCGTCACGAAGATGTTGGCCGGCTTGATGTCCAGGTGCAGCATCTTGTGCTGGTGCACGATGCGCAGACCGCGCAGCACCTCGTCGTACAGCGAGCGGATGGTCGATTCGCGGAACACCTTCTGCTTCTTGAGCTCGCGCGCCGTGATGATGAATTCCTGCAGGGACGCGCCCTCCAGGAAGTTCATGACCATGTAGACGGTCTCGTTCTCGCGAAAGAAATTGAGCACGCTCACCACCGACTGGTGGGAGATCTGGGCCAGGGCCCGGCCCTCTTCGAAGAAGCTCTTGAGGCCCAGCCGGTACAGCGACAGCTTTTCCGGCTGCACCTGGGGCAGCAGCTCGCCGGGGCCGCGCGAAGCCAGCGACGAGGGCAGGTATTCCTTGACGGCGACCTGCTGGCCTTCCGTGTCCACGGCCAGGTACACCACGCCAAAACCACCGGCCGCCAGCTTGCGGACAATGCGGTAACCACCGATCACGGTGTCCGGCGGCAGCGGTGCGGGTTTGACCTTTGACATAATTCGGATGGTTTCCGGAACGCCTCGTTTTGGACCACTCACCCTGATGGGCAAAGTTCAATGGCAGTTTACAGCATGACCGGCTACGCCTCGGCCCACTCGGGCGGGTCTGCGGCCCCGGCCAGCGCCGAGTCCAGCCGCGAGTCCCAGGCCGGTGTGGGCGTCGAAATCCGCTCCGTCAACAGCCGCTTTCTCGACCTCACTTTCAAGCTGCCGGACGACCTGCGCGCCACCGAACCCGCGCTGCGCGAACTGCTGGGCGCACGCCTCAAACGCGGCAAGGTGGAGGTGCGGGCCTGGATCGAAGGCCGCTCCGACACTGTGCCGCGCACGCCCAGCGCGCTCGACCTGCAGAAACTCGTGGGCCTGCAGGACAACGTGCGCGCCTGGCTGCCCACGGCCTCGCCCCTGTCGGTGGCCGAGGTGCTGCAGCTCACCTCGCGCCAACAGGGCAACCCCGGCGAGTTGAACGAGGCCCTGGTCACCCTCGCACAAACCGCGCTGGACGGCCTTACCAGCGCCCGTGAACGCGAAGGCAAACGCCTGGCCACCATGCTGCTCGACCGCCTGGGTCAGCTGCGCCAGCTTGCCAAGGACGCGCAACCCCTGATCCCGCAACTGGTCGCGCAGCAGCGCCAACGCTTCATCGACCGCTGGAACGAGGCCCTGGGCGCGGGTGCATCCGCCACGGCGCAAGGCAGCGCCATCACCTCCGACATGGCGCAGGACCGGGCCCTCACGGAAGCCACCGCCTTCGCCATCCGCATCGACGTGGCCGAAGAATTGACCCGGCTCGACTCCCACCTGACCGAGATCGAGCGCCTGTTGAAGAAGGGCGCCGAGGTCGGCAAGCGGCTCGATTTCCTGATCCAGGAACTGCACCGCGAGGCCAACACCCTGGGTTCGAAGTCGTCCAACCTCGAACTCACCCGCATCTCGGTGGACATGAAGGTGCTCATCGAACAGATGCGCGAGCAGGTCCAGAACATCGAATGACATACGGCCCCCACGCTCCACCGCTGCGCGGGTCGCTGCCCCCCAAGGGGGCGCGTTTCGCCTTGGGGCGGCCCGGCGGCGAAACCCAACTTCTTGTCTCGTAATGGAATACCCTGGAAACCTGTTTGTCGTCGCGGCCCCCAGCGGGGCCGGCAAGTCCAGCCTGGTCAAGGCCTTGATGGAGCTCGATTCGCGCGTCGTGCCCTCGGTCTCGCACACCACGCGCCCGCCCAGGGGCCAGGAGCTGCATGGCCGGGAGTACTACTTTGTAAGCAAAGAAACCTTCGACCAGATGGTCATCCAGGGGGCCTTCCTGGAGTGGGCCATGGTGCATGGGAATCGCTACGGCACCTCGAAAATGGCCATCGAGCAGCGCATCAACCAGGGCGCCGACGTGGTGCTGGAGATCGATTTCCAGGGGGCTATTCAGGTCAAGCGCATCTTTCCCAACGCCGTGCTGATCTTCATCCTGCCGCCAAGCTGGGAGGAATTGCGCTCGCGGCTGGAGCGCCGGGCGGAAGATACCGCCGAGGTGATCGAATTGCGCCTGCAGAACGCCGCCACCGAGATGGCCCATGCCAGGGAATTCGACTTCGTTATAATCAACGAGTTGTTCGAGCGGGCCTTGTTTGACCTCAAGGCCATCGTCCATGCCCAGCGGCTCAAGTTTTCCGCTCAGCGTATCGCCCGCGGCGATACCTTCCAAGCGCTCAACATCCTCTGATTCACCGCCCATTTCCCGGAGCCCGCCCATGGCACGCATCACCGTCGAAGACTGTCTGGAAAAGATCCCCAACCGCTTTCAGCTCGTGCTAGCCGCGACCTACCGCGCCCGCATGCTGAGCCAGGGCCATGCGCCCAAGATCGAGAGCAAGAACAAGCCCGGCGTGACCGCCCTGCGCGAGATCGCCGACGGCAAGGTCGGCCTGGAAATGCTCAAGAAAGTGCCCCTCTGAGGCCTTTCAGGTCCTTCGAAAGAAAACACCGCGCTGCGGTGTTTTTTTTCGCCCCTGCTCCGGACGTATTCATGCGCCTTGCACAGACTCTGTGCATGGACTCAGCGGGATCCATCGTCTCGCGCTAAAGTATGCAGATGATCACCGAGGCCGACAACGGCACCCTTCAGTCCCCAGCCGAGCAGGCGCATCCGGCCGCGAGCGCCGCTGCGGCGAGCTTTGCCGCGCTGCTGGGCAAGTTGGATTACCTCGGTCCGACCGACATTGAAAGCATCCGCCAGGCCTACCGGTTCGCCGACGAGGCCCACCTGGGCCAGTTGCGCAAGAACGGTGACCCGTACATCACCCACCCGATCGCGGTGGCCGCCCAGTGCGCCGAATGGAAGCTGGACGCCCAGGCGCTGATGGCGGCGCTGATGCACGACGCCATTGAAGACTGCGGCGTGACCAAGGAAGAACTGGTGGAGCGCTTCGGCGCGCCCGTGGCCGAGCTGGTGGACGGCCTCACCAAGCTGGAGAAGCTGGAATTCGACACGCGTGAGCAGAACCAGGCGGAGTCGTTCCGCAAAATGCTGCTGGCCATGGCCAAGGACGTGCGGGTCATCCTGATCAAGCTTGCCGACCGCACCCACAACATGCGCACCATGGGCGACATGCCGCGCTCGAAGTGGCAGCGCATCAGCAGCGAAACCCTGGAAATCTACGCACCCATCGCGCACCGGCTGGGCCTGAACTTCACCTATCGCGAACTGCAGGACCTGGCGTTCCGTTTCCTGCATCCCTGGCGCTACGAGGTGCTCTCCAAGGCCCTCAATAAATCGCGCAACCGCCGCCGCGACCTGATCGCCCGCGTCCAGCGCGAGGTGGAAGCAGACTTCGTGCGGCACGGCATGAGCGTGCGCATCATGGGTCGGGAGAAGACGCTGTATTCGGTCTACCGCAAGATGGACAACAAGCACCTGTCGTTCTCGCAGGTCACCGACATCTACGGCTTTCGCATCATCGTCCCCGAGCTGACCGACTGTTACACCGGGCTGGGCGTGCTGCACCAGCTCTACAAGCCGCTGCCGGGCAAGTTCCGCGACTACGTGGCCATTCCCAAGGTCAACGGCTACCAGTCGCTGCACACCACGCTGATCGGCCCCTTCGGCACCAACATCGAGTTCCAGCTGCGCACGCACGCCATGGACGTGGTGGCCGAATCGGGGGTGGCCGCGCATTGGCTCTACAAGGCCAGCGAACCCAACAGCGACACTTCGCAACGGCTGGGCACGCAATGGCTGCAGTCCTTGCTGGACATCCAGCAGGAAACGCGCGATGCGGCGGAGTTCTGGGACCACATCAAGATCGACCTCTTCCCCGATGCGGTCTATGTGTTCACACCCAAGAGCAAGATCATGGCGCTGCCGCGCGGCGCCACCGTGATGGACTTCGCCTACGCCATCCACAGCGACGTGGGCAACCACACGGTGTCGGCGCGCATCAACGGCGAGCAGCGACCGCTGCGCACCGAGTTGGCGAATGGCGACGTCGTCGAGATCGTCACGGCCGAGAAGGCCGAGCCCAACCCGACCTGGCTGTCCTTCGTCAAGACCGGCCGGGCGCGCTCGAAGATCCGGCACCACCTCAAGACGGTGGCACAGGAGAAGTCACACGAGCTGGGCGAACGCATGCTCGGCCAGGCCCTGCGCTCCGAAGGCATCGCGACCCTGCCGTCCGAAGTGGGCCCACACCACGCGACCTGGGAAAAACTGCTGCGCTTCACCGGGAACAAGTCGCGTGCGGAGCTGCTGTCGGACATCGGCATGGGCAAGCGCATCGCCAGCATGGTGGGCAAGAAGCTGGCCGTGCTGCTGGCCGAAACCGGCCTCAAGCCCGACGCCCTGCTGATCAGCACCGAGCGCTACGCCAGCGGCCGGGACGAATCGGTCTCGCAAGGTGTGGTCACGCTCGACGGCAGCGAGGGCCTGTCGGTGCAGTACGCGCCCTGCTGCAAGCCGATCCCGGGCGACCGCATCGTCGGTTACCTCGGTCGTGGCGAGGGCCTCGTGGTGCACGCGGACGACTGTCCCACCGGCAAACGCCTGCTCTTGCGCGATGGCGAACGCTTCCTGGAAGTCGAGTGGGCCGACGAACCCGTGCGCTCGTTCGACACCACGGTGATCGTGACCGTCACGAATGGCAAGGGGGTGCTCGCGCGCGTGGCGTCCAGCATCGCAGCGGCCGAAGCCGACATCACCCATGTGGACATGGGCGATGAACCCGCCCAGACCGCGACGGACATCCGTTTCTCGGTGGCAGTGCGCGACCGCCAGCACCTGGCCGATGTGTTGCGCAGCCTCAAACGCACCACCTCGGTCATCAAGGCGCAGCGCTACAAGCCCTGACTTCAGGCGCCCTCGCCTGGCGCCGGATACCGCACGCTCAGCACTTCGAGCTCCTGCACGCCGCCAGGCACCACGAGCTTCACCACATCGCCCACCCGCGCCTTGAGCAGGGAACGCGCCACGGGAGAGATCCAGCTGACCTGGGCCTGAGCGCTGTCGGCTTCGTCCACGCCCCGGATCGTCACGGTGGTCTCCTGCCCGTTGTCGTCGGCGTAGGTCACGGTGGCACCGAAGAACACCTGATCGCCACCAAAGTGCAGCGAAGCGTCGACGACTTCGGCGATCTCGAGCCGGCGGGTCAGGAAGCGGATGCGCCGGTCAATCTCGCGCAGGCGCTTCTTGCCGTAGAGGTAGTCACCGTTCTCCGAGCGGTCGCCATTGCTGGCCGCCCAGTGAACGATGTCCACGATCTTGGGACGTTCGTCGTCGATCAGCGAGAACAGTTCGGCGCGCAACCGGTCGTAGCCGGCGCGGGTGATGTAGTTCTTGCCACCGGGCACGGGCGCCGCGGCCGGCAGATCGTCTTCATCGTCCGAATCGGTTTCGCGGGTGAAGGCCTTGCTCATGGTGGGCGATTCCCAGGCAAAAAATGAAAAAGCCCGCAGCTTTTGGCTGCGGGCTTCCATATGGTGCGGCTGGCAGGAATTGAACCCACGACCCCTTGGTTCGTAGCTACCAGATCATCTTTAAGTTGTTGATTTATATAGGCTCTGTGACCGCTCAGTGTACCAAAACTACCCTGTTTAGACGTGTATTTCAGAGCCCAGTCCCGCAAAAGTCCCGCAGAGAAATTGCGTGCGAAGATACATCGACCAATTTCTGCGAACGGGGCGCAGACGTTTTCTGTAGCGTGAGCAGTCGCCCGGTGAGTGTTGTGAAGCGACAAAAATGCGCCCGCTCCTTCTGAGCTGTCGGGGAGATAGGTGTCGATAACTATATCTTATCGGCACTAATTTATATCAGAGAGCAGGGCGATGCCAACGAAAAGTACGAGAGTCTCCCGGGGCGTCCAAGTCGATGACGTTTGGGCCGCGGCCGACGGCGTGCTTGCCCAACGCAAGCGGCCCACGATCGAGCGCGTGCGCACGCACCTCGGTCGCGGATCCGCGCCGGCGCCGCCACCTTGAAGACTTCACCATTCACGTGCCGCAAGGTCGGTCAGAGCCCCTTTCTGCGCGAGTTGATCATTCCCTTTGGACGATCTGGATACGTCGTGTTGAGTTCCACTGATCTCTGCCGCTCTACGGGGGTCAGTTTTCAACGGAAGCCAACAGGCGGGCTCTACAACTGCAGTGCAAACGTCCTTCGTGCCACTTCAAGTTCTGGCATCAACTTGTTCACGACATCGTCGCGTGACATGCGCGAAGTGGCCACGGAAAGACTCATAGCCCCCAGCAACTCACCCTTTCCATTGCGCACCGGCACGGCAATGGAACGCAAGCCAATTTCCAGCTCTTCGTCACTCATCGAATAACCGCACTCGCGCGCAGCCTGCACCTCCTTCATCAGTGCCGCCACGTCAGTCTTTGTTTTCGGCGTAATCGCCTGGCGACTCATTCGCTGAAGGCGGAATTCAACCTCCTCGTCTGACATACCCGCGAGAAGCACTCGCCCGGTTGCAGAACAATAGGCGGGCAATCGCGCGCCGATACCGAGTCCGAAAGACAAGCTGCGCCGCTGAGTTGAGCGTGCAACGAAAACGACAAACTGCGAGTCCAGCACCGCCAGCGACGCGGACTCGCGCGTGCGCTCACTAGTGATCTCCAGGATGGGCTGCGCCACCTTGGTCAGGGGCGTAGAGTTCACGTAGGCGTGCACCAGCCGCAAGGTGCGCGGCTCGAGAAAAAAATGCCGCCCCGATGCTCGCGCGTAGCCTAGCTTGACGAGGGTAAGCAGGGCGCGGCGAGTCGAGGCCTTGCTGTGGCCTGTGATATCGGCCGCTTCGGTCAGCGTCAGAGGCGAATTGCTGACGCCGAAGGCCTCGATCAGGAGTAGGCCCTTCTCCAGACCCATGACGTATTCCTTGTCAACTGCACGCGCTTCATCGTCCATTTGCGGCCCCACTCGAAGTTGAATAAGTTCGGTATTCGAACATTTTGCCGGATTTTGTTGACCTTCATCAACTCAAAAAATACAGTCGCGGTTCACCAAACGGTCAAAAGTTCGGTATCCGAATTCTTCCAAGGCAAGAACCCCACTGCATCATGAGCGTCACCGCCCCTGCGAATAGCGCACCCCTAACCTTCTGGCCACCTGGGAACCTCACCCGCGTGCCATACCACCTGTACCAGGAACCGGCCGTGCTCGACGCCGAGCAACAGCGCATCTTCGAAGGCGCGACCTGGAACTACCTGTGTCTCGAAGCCGAGTTGCCACAACCCGGCGGCTACCGCACGACGTTCCTCGGCCGCATGCCGGTGGTGGTGGCGCGCGACAGCGACGGCGAGGTGTACGCGTTCGAGAACCGCTGCTCGCACCGCGGCGCACTGATCGTCCTGGACGACGGCGGCACCGCGCGTGACTTCCAGTGCGTGTACCACGCATGGCGTTATGACCGCCAGGGCAACCTCAAGGGCATCGCGTTCCAGAACGGCGTAAACGGAGAAGGCGGCATGGACCCTGCTTTCTGCATGAAGAGTCATGGTCCGCGCAAATTGAGAACGAGTGTGTTTTGTGGCCTGGTATTTGGCAGCCTGAGCGACGACGTGCCCGACCTGGAGGACTACCTCGGCCCGGAAATCGCGCGCGGCATCTCGCGCGTGCTGCACAAGCCGGTGCAGATCCTCGGCCGCTTCAAGCAGACGCTGCCCAACAACTGGAAGCTCTACGTGGAGAACGTGCGCGACACGTACCACGCGAGCCTGCTGCACGTGTTCTTCACCACGTTCCGGCTCAACCGCCTTTCGCAGAAGGGCGGCGTGGTGGTGAGCGAATGTGGCGGCAACCACATCAGCTTCTCCGCCATCGACCCCATCGCCGAAAATAGCGAGGACTACAAGACCGAGGAGCTGCGTTCGGAGAAGGACGACTTCAAGCTCGAGGACGCCACGCTGTTGAAAGGAATAGACGAGTTCGGCGATGGCGTGACGCTGCAGATCCTCTCGGTATTTCCGGGCTTCGTGCTGGCGCAGATACAGAACACCATCGCGGTACGCCAGGTGCTGCCCGAAGGCCTGGAGACCACCGCCCTGAATTGGGTGTACCTCGGCTTCCAGGACGACACACCCGAGCTGCGCACCATGCGTCACAAGCAGTCCAACCTGATCGGGCCGGCCGGCTTCGTATCGATGGAGGACGGCGCTGTGGGCGGCTTTGTGCAACGCGGCATTGCCTCCGCTGGCGCGCAGGAAGCCATCGTCGAGATGGGCGGCGACAGCGTGCGCTCGCAGAGCAGCCGCACCACGGAAGCGTCCGTGCGCGGCTTCTGGAAAGCCTACCGCCTGCACATGGGAGCGGATGCATGAACGCGGTGATCGACACCGCGAGCGCGTTGGCGCTCAACGCGCATTGCGCGCGCTGCATCGACAACGACGAGCTCGAAGCCTGGACGCAGTTCTTCACCGAACACTGCCTCTACCGCGTGACCACCGCCGACAACCATGCGCAAGGCATGGAAGCCAGCCTGATCTACGCCGACTCGCGCGCCATGCTCAACGACCGCGTGCTCTCACTGCGCACCGCCAACGTCTACGAGAAACAACGTTACCGCCACCTGGTGGGCCTGCCCTCCCTGCTGGAGGACACGCCGCGCGGGCGCCGCAGCGAAACCCCGTTTGTGGTGGTGCGCATCATGCGTGGCGGCGAGACCAGCCTCTTCGCCACCGGGCGCTACCTCGACGAGCTGGTGATCGATGGAGGCGATACCCTGCGCCTGGCCAGCCGTGTGGTGGTCTGCGACAGCCACAACATCGACACGCTGCTGGCCATTCCCCTGTGAGCAAGCCGTGAGCACCCCGCACCTCATACGCATCGCCGGGATGGCCACCGCCATCCCCTGCGCCGCTGGTCAGACAGTGCTCGACGCAGTGCGACAGGCCGGCTACGAGATGCCGTTCTCGTGCAACTCGGGCGTGTGCGCGAGCTGCAAGGGCCGCGTCGTCTCGGGCCGGGTGAACCCCGGCGCGGCGGGTGAGCATACGCTCACGGCGGACGAGATCGCGCACGGACAGGTGCTGTTCTGCCAGGCGCGCCCGCTCACCGACATCGAGATCGAACCGCGCCAGATCGAGAAAACCGATCCGAACGCGCGCCGCCAGCTCGCCGCCAGGGTCATGCGCATCGACTTTCTGGCCAGCGACGTGGCGCGCCTCAAGCTGCGTTTTCCGGCGGGCGAGAAGGTGAAGTTCAAGGCCGGCCAGTACCTGCAGGTGCTGCTGCCCGACGGCCAGCGCCGCAGCTTCTCCATGGCCAACCCGCCGCACCAGAACGATGGCGCCGAGCTGCATATCCGCATGCTGGAAGGCGGCGCGTTCTCGCATTGGCTCGCGCACGACCTCAAGGTGGGTGACCACCTCCGGGTCGAACTGCCGCATGGCGACTTTCACCTGCGCGAGGGCAGCACCGCGCCCATCGTGATGCTCGCCAGCGGCACCGGCTTCGCACCCATCAAGTCGATGGTCGAGGACGGCCTGCGCCGGGGCCAGGCACGCGAGATCGCACTCTACTGGGGCGCGCGCACCGAGAAGGACCTGTACCTGCTCGACCTGGCGCGCGGCTGGGGAGAGCAGGCCGGCCTGCGCTTCGTGCCCGTGCTCTCCGAACCCGAGGCCGGCTGGAGCGGTCGCACCGGCTTCGTGCACCAGGCCGTGCTGCAAGACCACGACAGTCTTGCCGGCCACCAGGTCTACGCCTGCGGCGCGCCTGCCATGGTGAGCGCGGCGCGCAGCGATTTCGTCGAAACCCGCGGCCTGCCGCCCGATGCGTTCTTCTGCGACGCGTTCGTGGTGGCCCAGCCCCGCACCTCCGCGCTGACCGACTGAAGCACACCCGAAGAAGAGCCATTCCATGACCCATCCCAACCCCTACGACAACGTTCCCACCAGCGACTTCGACCCGTACGCCACCGAGGTGCTGGCCAACCCCTATCCCCACTACGAGCAGCTGCGCGAACTCGGCCCCTGGGCCTGGCTGGAGCGCTACGGCGTGCTTGCGGTCGCACGCCACGACGAAGTGCAGCGCATCCTGTCTCAGCCCGACATCTTCTGTTCCAGCGCGGGCGTGGGCCTTGCCAACTTCCACACCGAGACGCCCTGGCGCAAGCCCAGCATCATTCTCGAAGCAGACCCGCCCCACCACAGCCGCACCCGCAAGGTGGTGGCGCGCGTGCTCTCGCCCGCATCGATCGGACGCCTGCGCGCCACTTTCGAGGACGTGGCCGCGCGCATGGTCGACGAGCTCGTGGAACGCGGCTCGTTCGACGCCGCCAAAGAACTGTGCGAGGCCTTTCCCATTAAGGCCTTCGGCGACGCGGTGGGCCTGCCCGCCGAGGGGCGCGAGCACCTGCTGCCCTACGGTGACATGGTGTTCAATGGCTTCGGCCCGATCAACGAGCGTTTCCAAGACCGAATGAACAGCTCGGGCGAAGCGGTGAACTGGATCGCCAAGGTCTGCCAGCGCGACGCGCTCACGCCCGACGGCCTGGGCGCCCAGCTGTTCGCCGCCGCCGACGCGGGCGAGATAGGCCACGACGAGGCCGGCATGCTGGTTCGCACCCTGCTCTCCGCCGGGCTGGACACCACCGTGTTCACCCTGTGCAACGCCTTCACCAGCTTCGCGCGCAACCCCGGTCAATGGGCCCTGCTGCGCGACGACCCCTCGCTGGCGCGCCAGGCACTCGAAGAGGTACTGCGCTACGACAGCACCTTCCACTCTTTCTACCGCACCAGCACCCAGGACGTGGAACTCGGCGGCATCACCGTGAAGCAGGGCCAGAAGATCGTGGTGTTCATCGCCTCGGCCAACCGCGACCCGCGCCGCTGGCCCGAAGCCGACCGCTTCGACATCACCCGCCGCGCCACCGGCCACATGGCCTTCGGCACGGGCATTCATGGCTGCGCCGGCCAGATGATGGCGCGCCTCGAAGGCGAGATCGTGCTCACCGCACTGGCCCGCCGCGTGGCCTCGATCCGCCTCGACGGCGAACCGGTCCAGCACTTCAACAACACGGTGCGCGGGCTCAAGAGCATGCCCGTGACGGTCGAGCCGCTGCTGGCCGCCGTGCACTGACATCCCGCCCCATTCGAACTAGAAGAGAGAAACCCACGATGCCCCAGATCGTCTACGTACAACCCGACGGCTCCCGAGAAGCCGTGCCCGCCAGTCCCGGCGCTACCGTCATGATGACCGCTGTCGGCCACGGCATTCCCGGCATCGTCGCCGAGTGCGGCGGCTCCGCCATGTGCGCCACCTGCCACGTGTACGTGGACCCGGCCTCGATCGGCTTCCTGCCGCCCATCAGCGACGTCGAGGACGAAATGCTGGCCAGCGCCGCGGGCGAGCGCCGCGAACACAGCCGGTTGGGCTGCCAGCTCGCGCTGGCGCCCGGCGTGGACCAGCTGATCGTGCACATCCCGGAGCGGCAGGTCTGATGGCCCACGGCACCGTCATCGTCGGCACCGGGCAGGGCGGCTTCCAGCTCGCGGCCTCGCTGCGCGATTCGGGTTATGCCGATCCCATCACCCTGGTCGGCGACGAGCCCGGCCTGCCTTACCAGCGCCCCCCGCTGTCCAAGGCCTTCCTTCAAGGCAAGGTGGACGACACCGGCCTGCTGCTGCGCCCGCCCCCGTTCTACCAGCGCATCGATGCCCGCGTGCTCGGCGGCACGCGCGTGGCGCGCATCGACCGCGCGGCGCGTGGCGTGCACCTCTCCAGCGGCCAGACCCTGCCCTACGACCACCTGGTGCTGGCCACCGGCGCGACCGCGCGCACCCTGTGCGTGCCCGGAGCGGGGTTGTCCGGCGTGCACGTGCTGCGCGGTCTGGAGGACGCGCGGCGCATCCGAGAGCAACTGGCCCGCGCGCGCGCGGTGGCCGTGGTCGGCGCCGGCTTCATTGGCTTGGAACTCGCGGCCGTGGCGCGCGGCCAGGGCCTGCCGATGCACGTGATCGAGGCCACGGCACGGCCCCTGCTGCGCGCCCTCTCCGAGCCCATGGCGCGACACCTGCAAGCCTTCCACGAAGCCCAGGGCACGCAATTCCACCTGAACACGCAGCTCGACGCCATCGAAGGCGAGGACGGCCGCGCCACCGGCCTGCGCCTGCACGGCGGTGGCCGCATCGTCGCCGACCTCATCGTGATCGCGGTAGGCGTCACGCCCAACGACCAGCTGGCGCGCGACGCCGGGCTGGCGGTGGGCAATGGCATCGAGGTCGACGAGCTGCTGCTCACCAGCGACGCCGCCATCTCCGCGCTCGGCGACTGCGCGAACTTTCCGTTCGCGGCCGATGGCGGCTCCCGCGTGCGCATCGAGTCGGTACAGAACGCCGTTGATCAGGCGCGCTGCATCGCCGCGCGCCTGTGCGGTCAACCCCTGCCGTACGCCAAGGTGCCCTGGTTCTGGAGCGAGCAAGGCCCTTGCCGGCTGCAGATGGCCGGCCTGGCCGCGCCGGGCGACCGCAGCGACATCGAGGGCGATCCGGCCAGCGGCCGCTTTTCGGTGCTGCGCTACCGCGGCGATCAACTCAGCGCCGTCGAATCCCTCAACGACCCTGCCGCCCACATGCGCGCGCGCACGGCCCTCGCGCCGGTGCTAGCACCGACCTGAGCTCCCTCAGTCCCATTCGACATCCACACCTTCCCACAGAAAGAGACAACACATGACAGCAGCATCCCGGGTCATCGCGGTCACTGGCGGCGCCAGCGGCATCGGTTTCGCCTTCTCCGAAGCCCTCGCGCGCGCGGGCCACCAGGTCGTCATCGCCGACCTGCGCGGTGCCGTCGAAGCGGCCGAACGCCTCAGTGCCCAGGGCCTGAAGGCCATCGGCACGCAGACCGATGTGGTCAAGCCCGCCGACGTGGCGGGCATGGTCGAACAGGCCGTGAAGGCGTTCGGCCGGCTCGACGTGCTGGTGAACAACGCCGGCCTGTTCACCACGCTCACGCTCAAACCGTTCGACCAGATCAGCGACGCCGAGTGGATGCGGGTGATGGAGGTCAACACCCTGGGGCCTTTCGTGTGCGCCAAAGCGGTCGTGCCCGAAATGCGCAAGAACGGGTTCGGCCGCATCGTGAACATCGCGTCCACCACGCCGATCAAGGGCACGCCCAACATGCTGCACTACGTGGCCAGCAAGGGCGCGGTGATCGCGTTCACGCGCTCGCTAGCCCGCGAACTCGGCAAGGACGACATCACCGTCAACGCCATTGCCCCGGGCTTCACGCTGAGCGACGGTGTGCTCGACAACGACCTGCACAGCAAGATGGGCGACGTGGTGCGCAAGACCAGCCGCTCGCTGCAGCGCGACCAGGTGCCTGAAGACCTGGTGGGCGCCCTGCTCTTCCTAGCCAGCGACGGCGCGGGCTTCATCACCGGCCAGACCATCGCCGTCGACGGTGGCTCGGTATTCATCTGATCGGTTGACTCACCATGACCGACACCGCATACGGCAAGCCTTTCCTCTACATCGATGGCGAATTCATCGAAGGCGGCGACCGCCAACACCAGGACATCATCAACCCCGCCAACGGCGAGGTGATCGGCTCGTTGCCGCACGCGCGCCGCGACGACCTTGACCGCGCACTGAACGCGGCGCAACGCGCCTTCGAGAGCTGGCGCAAGAGTTCGCCGCTCGAGCGCTCGAAGGTGCTGCGCCGCGTGGCCGAGCTCACGCGCGAACGCGCACCGCAGGTCGCCCGCCAGATCACTCTCGACCAGGGCAAGCCGCTGAGCGAGGCGCTGCTGGAGGTGACCACCTGTGCCGAACACGCAGAGTGGCACGCCGAAGAATGCCGCCGCATCTATGGCCGCGTGATCCCCGCACGCCTGCCCCACGTGCGCCAGCTGGTGCTGCGCGAGCCCGTGGGCGTGTGCGTGGCCTTCACGCCCTGGAACTTTCCGTTTAACCAGGCCATCCGCAAGATGGTGGCGGCGATCGGCGCGGGTTGCACGCTTGTGCTGAAGGGGCCAGAGGATTCGCCGGGCGCGGTGATCGCGCTCGCGCGCATGTTCCACGACGCGGGTCTGCCCCCGGGCGTGCTCAACGTGGTGTGGGGTGTGCCGGCCGAGGTGTCGGACCACCTGATCCGCTCGCCGATCTCGCGCAAGGTATCGTTCACCGGCTCGGTGCCGGTGGGCAAGCAGCTGGCGTCGCTCGCCGGCCTGCACATGAAGCGCATCAGCATGGAGCTGGGCGGGCACTCGCCGGTGGTGGTGTTCGACGACGCAGACGTGGACGACGCGGCCCATCTGCTGGCGCGTTTCAAGGCGCGCAACGCGGGGCAGCTGTGCATTGCACCCAGCCGCTTCTTCGTGCAGGAGAAGGTGTACGACCGCTTTCTCGACACCTTCACGAAAGCCTACGGTGGCTTGAAGGTGGGCGACGGCATGGACAAGGACACGCAGATGGGCCCCCTGGCGCACCTGCGCAGGGTCGATGCCATGGAAGGCTTGGTGGCCGATGCGCTGGAGCGTGGCGCGAAGCTGGCCAGCGGCGGCACGCGGCTCGCTGGCCCTGGCTACTTCTACCCGCCCACCATCCTCACCGACATTCCCGACGACGCGCGCCTGATGGTCGAAGAACCCTTCGGTCCGGTCGCGCCGATCACGCGCTTCAAGGACACCGACGAGGTATTGAAGCGCGCCAACGCCCTGCCCTTCGGCCTCACCGGTTTCGTTTTCACCGGCTCCATCAAGACCTCGGAGCGCATGGTCAACGGCCTCGAGGTGGGCATGGTCAACGTGAACCATTTCGGCATCACGCTGGCCGAGACGCCGTTCGGTGGCGTGAAGGACAGCGGCATCGGCAGCGAAGGCGGCAGCGAAACCTTCGACGGCTACCTCGTCACTAAATTCGTTTCGCAGGCAAGCCCTGCTTGATCACCAGTACTACAAGAAGCCAGCACCGCCCAGGGGGCCGGACCCGCCTTTCCCTTCAATCCAGGAGACAACCTCATGATGCAACGCAGAACCCTCATCAAATCGGCGGCGGCAGCCGCTTCCCTTGGAGCCCCCACCCTTGGCGTCTTCGCCCAGCAAGTGGTAACCCTGAAGTTCCATACCTTCATGGCGCCGACCTCGAATGTCTATCTCAATGCACACAAGGCATGGATGTCGAAAGTGGAGAACGACTCGGGCGGACGTATCCGCTTCGAGGGCTTTCCTGCCATGCAGCTGGGGGGCTCACCAAGTCAACTTTTCGACCAGGCACGGGATGGTGTTGTCGATATCGTATGGACTTTGGCTGGACTTACCCCCGGTCGATTCCCTCGGACCGAAGTGTTCGAACTGCCGTTCATGACCATGGACGGCATCGGAGCGTCGCGTGCCGCCTGGGAGTACCTCGAAACCCACGCCAGCGATGAGTTCAAGGACGTCCAACCACTCGCTTTTCATACCCATGGTCCAGGAGTGCTGCACTCGAAAAGCAAGGCCATCAACAGCGCTTCCGACCTGCGCGGCCTGAAGATGCGAGGGCCGACCCGCCAAGCGACTAAGTTGCTCGCAGCAGCAGGAGCATCCGCGGTAGGCATGCCGCTGCCACAGATTCCAGACGCGCTGTCCAAAGGCGTCATTGACGGCGCAGCCTTGCCTTGGGAAGTGATTCCTTCGGTCAAGGTGCATGAGCTTGTTCAGCACCACAGCGAGTTCGCGCCCGGCAAGCCAGCTCTTTACAACACGGCGTTTGTGATGGTGATGAACAAAAGAAAATATACATCGTTGCCTCCGGATATCAAAAAGGTGATCGACGACAACTCGGGCCTGGAAACCTCGGCTTGGTTCGGCAAGGTGCAACAAGATCATGACCCCATCAGTCGCAAGATGGCGACCGATCGAGGCAACAAGGTACACGTGTTCAGCGAATCGGAAACCAGCGAGTTTGTCAAACTGACTGGCACCATCGCCAGCGAATGGGTCCAGGAGATGGACAAGCGCGGGCAGGACGGTGCCAAGCTCTTGGCTGGCGCAAAGGCGCTCATTGCCAAACATAAACCAAAGGCTGCATGAGCGGCCTTGCGCGCCTGGCCATCTCGATCGGCGATCCGAACGGCATCGGACCGGAGATCACGCTAAAGGCACTTGCCACTCTGACAGAGTCTGAGCGCGACCGTATTACGCTGTTCGGCCCGAATTCGGTGCTGCGCCGCTGCGCCGAGCAATTGAACCTTAGCGGGATGCTAGATGGTGTTCGTTGCAACGAGGTAGGCGCCCTCGATCCGGCTGCAGCTGTACCTGGTCGCATCGACGCGGCCGCTGGCGCCTCGTCGGTGGCCAGCGCTACGGCGGCCATTCAGGCTGCGCAGGCTGGCGAGTTCGACGCCGTGATCGCCTGTCCTCACCACGAGACAGCGATCACGCAGGCAGGTATAGCGTTCAGCGGGTACCCCTCTCTTGTGGCGCGTGTGTGCGGCCAATCTGCCGACTCCGTTTTCTTGATGCTGGTGGGGGCGGGCTTACGCATCGTGCACGTCACGCTCCACGAGAGCGTTCAAACAGCACTTGATCGTCTGAGCACCGACCTGATCGTGCGCGCCACTCAGGCAGGCATCGTCGCGTGTCAGCGGCTGGGCGTGGAAACGCCTCGCATCGGCATGTTCGGTATCAATCCACACGCATCCGAAGGTGAGCTTTTCGGACCGGAGGACGCTCGCTTGATGGTGCCTGCGGTGGCGCAGCTGCGCTCAGCAGGCCACCATGTCAGTGGGCCCACAGGTGCAGACACGCTGTTGGCAAACAGGCAGCACGATCTCTATGTGGCCGTCTTCCACGACCAGGGTCACATTCCAATCAAGTTGCTGGCGCCCCACGCCGCAAGTGCCCTCAGCGTGGGAGGCAACGTCGTGCTGTCCAGTGTCGGGCATGGAAGTGCCATGGACATCGCCGGCAAGGGAATTGCCAGTCCCGAGGCCTTGCTTCGCACGATTTACCTGCTGAACTCCACGCTGAGCGAGTGACTTCCTAAATTTGACAGTCTCCTCCTATGGTCAACCCAAACTGCGCTAACAAAGTCGTTCGAATTCCGACTGTTCGGGTGCGATCGCGATTCGTGAGGCGGACTGCTTCAGACGGTAGCTCTTGCCTTCGAACCCCAGCGTCGAGCAGCGGTGTATCAGTCGATCAAGGATGGTGGTGGCCATGGTGACGTCGGCCAGGTACTTGCTCAGGTCCTGCACCAAAAGATTTGAGGTGATGACGATGGCGCGGCGCAGGTTGTAGCGCTGGTGAACGATGGCATAGAGGAGTTCGTCGCTGATGTCGGCGATGCGCCGGGCCAGAGACTGGTCATCTAGCACGAGCAGGTCCGAGGACTCCACACATCCCACGGCCTGCACGCTGGTGCTTGGCTGTGGCGAACATGAGGACTCGGTCCTTGCGGTTCTCGTCGTGATCTTGTGGATTTGGCGATAGCGCCGGATGTTTCGTGCCGACCCAGCCTAACAACATCGAAGGTCATTTAGGTAACCGCTCACGACGCCCCCAGTGTTTACCCTGATTTCGTGGAGTGAACATAACCGTAGAATGAACAACATAATCACCAGACGGACAATCCGGATTGCGAACTGGATCAAGTCTCACTTCCTAGGTACTCACGCCTTCTCCTCAATTCACCAAATGATCAACCGCAGAACCATCGTTCAGTTGGCAGTAGGGATGGCCTTGGGCGCTCCCTCGCTGACAGGCTTTGCTCAGCAGTCGATCACTTTGCGATTTCACACTTTCATGTCTCCCATGTCCAACGTATGGGTCAGCATGAACAAGGTATGGATGGAAAAGGTGCAACGGGAATCAGATGGGCGCATCCGGTTTGAGGCGTACCCCGCGATGCAGCTTGATGGCGCGCCTGTGCAGCCATACGACCAGGCACGGGATGGCGTGGCTGACATCGTTTGGACACTGACCGACTATTCACCTGGAGGCTTTCCTTGCAGCGAGGTGTTTGTCCTGCCGTTCATGACGACCAACGCCGAGGCTACTTCCAAGGCTTTCTGGGAGTTCATCAAGACAAAAGCGTCCAACGAACACAAGGAAGTGCATCCCATTGCAGTGCAGGTTCATAGGCCGGGGATGCTCCACACCCGCGACCGCCTCTTTGAGGCTCCGTACGACTTGCGCGGCCTGAAAATGCGCGGTCCAACCAGACAAACTACGAAGATGCTGGGATACCTCGGCGCCAATGCTGTGGGCATGCCGCTGCCCAAGATTCCCGACGCACTGCAAAAGGGGCCTCTCGACGGTTGCGTGATCCCTTGGGATGTCGTTCCCTCCGTAAAGGTGCACGAATTAACGAAGTTTCACAGTCAGTTCGATCCAGCCAGTGGCGCGCTCTACACCACGACATTCGTGATGGCAACAAACAAACGGAAGTACGAGTCCCTGCCGCCAGATGTCCGGAAGGTGCTGGACCCCAACTCGGGCATAACCGCTTCTGCGTCCTTGGGGCGCGCCCACCAATGTGGCGACGACCCTGCCCGCAAGTTGGTGGAGGCACGCGGCAACGTGACCCATAACTTCGGGCAGGTCGAAGCCCAAGAGTTCAGGCGCGCAGCAAGCCAGGTAGAGGTCGAATGGGTCAAGGACATGGAGAGCCGCGGCTTCGATGGTCGCGATCTTTTGTCAACAGCCCGGGCCTTGATCGAAAAACACACAAAAACTACCAAGACATAAAGACACTCCATGAATCAACTGCCCAAAGAAAACACCCCACGGCTGGCCAACCGGGTTGCGATCGTGACCGGCGCGGCGCAAGGTATCGGAGAGACATACGCTCGTGCATTGGCTCAAGAAGGTGCCTCCGTGGTCTGTGCCGATGTGCTGGACGCCACCGGGGTGGTCAACCAGATCATTGAGAAGGGTGGCCGGGCGGTGTTTGTCCACACAGACGTGACGTCCCGCGAATCGGTGGAGAAGATGGTTGGGTCCGCACTTCAGGCGTTCGGCCGCATTGACGTGCTGGTCAACAACGCCGCAATTTTCGGCAACCTTGCCCTCAAGCCGTTCGAGCAGATCGAGTCGACCGAGTGGGACAAGGTGATGTCCGTCAACGTGCGCGGCTCCTTCGAGTGCGCCAGAGCGGTCAGCCCCGTGATGCGTCAGCAGCGCTACGGCAAGATCATCAACATCGCCTCCGGCACGGTTTTCAAGGGCACGCCGCTCTTCCTGCACTACGTCACCTCCAAGGGCGCCGTGGTGGCGATGGCGCGCTGTCTGGCGCGTGAATTGGGTAACGACAATATCTGCGTCAATACACTGGCGCCGGGCCTGACCCTGAGCGCCAATGTCAGCGCAAATCCCGACTGGCAAGGCTCAATCGCTTCAGGCATCGTTTCGTCCCGCTGCATCAAGCGTGATCAGGTACCCGACGACCTGACCGGCACCTTGATCTACCTCGCCAGCGCCGACAGTGACTTTGTCACCGGTCAGGTGATTGTGGTTGATGGCGGATCGGTCACACATTGAGCACTCCTATGCACGCCACAGCAGAACTCTTGATCGATGGCCGGTGGATGCCCGCCAGCCAGGGCCTCGAAGTGCCCAGCCTGGACCCGGCCAACGGCAGCCAGATCGGTTGCTTCAGCGCTGCCACCCGGGCAGACGCAGAGGCGGCCATTTCGGCTGCACGCAGAGCCTTTGAAAAGCCCACGTGGGCCCAGTCGCCGCGGCTGCGGCAGAACGTGATGAACGAATGGGCAAGCCGGCTAGAGCACAAGGCTGAAGCACTGGCCCAACTGCTAACGCAAGAGAATGGCAAGGTGATCGCGCAATCGCGGGGTGAGCTGATGGGAGCCATCTCGGAGATCCGTTACTACGCGGGTCTGGCCCGGCACATACCAGGCCACGTGCTCGAGGTGGAACCCGGCGTATTTTCCACGATGCTGAAAGAGCCGGCCGGCGTCGCCGGCATCATCGTCCCTTGGAACGCTCCCGTGATCCTGCTTATCCGGTCGATCACCCCCGCGTTGGCCGCTGGCTGTACTTGCGTGGTCAAGCCTGCACCGCAGTCCGCACTCATCACCGCTGCGGTGATCAGGGAACTGGCCGACGTGACTGGACTGCCGCCCGGTGTGGTGAACCTGGTGAGTGAGCAAGGCCACGACGTGGCGCAGTTGCTCACCTCCTCGCCAGAGGTGGATGTGGTCAGCTTCACGGGCTCCAACCTGACGGGGCAGCGCATCATGGCCGCCGCTGCTCCCACTATGAAGAAACTGTCGCTCGAACTGGGTGGCAAGTCATGCTGCCTGGTTTTTGAAGATGCCGATATCGACCACATCGCGCCTCAACTGGCTGCCGCTGCGACGGTCATCTCTGGTCAGCAATGCACGGCGGCGCGCCGGGTGTTGGTTCACGCGTCACGCTATGAGGCGATGAAAAAAGCGCTGGCCAATGCACTGGCGGCAATCAAAGTGGCGCCCGGAAATACCCCGGGCGCCCAGATGGGTCCCTTGATCGATCTCTCTACCACTGAGTTGGTGCAACGTCGCATCGAGCAGGCGATGGACGACGCAGACGAAGTGATCCTGCGCGGTCAGCGTATCGGCGGAAACCTGCGGCTTGGCGGGTTTGTCTCGCCCACCTTGGTCGCGCACCGGGATGCCAGTGCATCTTTTGTCCAAGAGGAGATTTTCGGCCCCTTGGTCGTGCTGGAAAAGTTTGAAACCGAAACCGAAGCGGTGGCGCGGGCCAATCACACCGAGTTCGGGTTGTCCGCGAGTGTCTGGACCGAGCAGGGCGCGCGCGCCTGGCGTATCGCTCGAGCGCTGCGCAACGGCACCGTTTGGATCAACGACCACAACAAGCTGTGCGCTGAAGCGGAGACCGGCGGCTATCGCCGCAGTGGCTTGGGCCGTCTCCACGGCTTTGACGCGTTGATCGATTTCACCGAGATCAAACACATCTATCAGAACGTAGGTGTGCTTGATCCACCCAAGGGCTGACTCCACAAGCCTGCCCGAATCCTTAGTACTTATAGGAGAGAACGAATCATGTTTCCCAAAAACACGTGGTATGTAGGCGCTACGCCCAGCGAACTCGATGGAAAGCCCCTTGGCCGCAAGATTTGCGGCGAGTCCATCGTGTTTTTCCGTGGCCCCGACAACAAGGTGGCCGCTGTCGAAGACTTTTGCCCCCACCGCGGTGCTCCGTTGTCGCTGGGCAAGGTTGAAAACGGCAAACTGGTTTGTGGCTACCACGGTCTGGAAATGGGTTGCGATGGCAAGACGGTTGCCATGCCATGCCAACGCGTGGGCGGCTTCCCCGCCGTGCGGACGTATCCCGTAGTGGAGCGCTACGGGTTCATCTGGGTCTGGCCTGGCGATGCGCAAGAGGCCGACCCCTCCAAGATCCACCATCTGGCCTGGGCCGATGACCCCGAGTGGGCCTACAGCGGTGGGCTGTACCACGTCAAATGCGATTACCGGCTCATGATCGACAACCTCATGGACCTGACTCACGAGACTTACTTGCACCCGAACTCAATTGGTCAAAAGGAAATCGATGAGTCGCCGCCCAAGACGCGGATGGATGGAGACTGCGCCATCACCGAGCGTTACATGGAGGGCATCATGGCGCCGCCATTCTGGCGTGCGGGCTTGCGCGGAAACAACCTGGCCGACGATGTTCCAGTGGACCGGTGGCAAATCTGCCGCTTCTATCCGCCAAGCCATGTGCTGATCGATGTGGGTGTGGCGCACGCGGGCAAGGGCGGCTTCAATGCAGACCCCAAGGTCAAAGCCTCCAGCACAGTCATCGACTTCATCACACCTGAAACCGAGTCCTCGACCTGGTACTTTTGGGGCATGGCCAGGAACTTCAATGCGCAGGACCAGGCGTTGAGCGAGCAGATCCGCACCAGCCTGAGCAAAGTTTTCTCCGAGGACCTCCAGATGCTGGAGATGCAGCAGCAGAACCTGGAGCGCAACGCCGGGCGCAAGCTACTGAGCCTGAACATCGATGGCGGTGGCGTGCAAGCCCGCCGCATCATCGATCGGTTGCTGGTTGCGGAAAAATCCGCTGCCTGATGTTTTCCCGATCCCACCACAACAGGAGACACAGATGAACTCACGGCGCTTTGTTTTGACACGAGGAGCCGCGCTGATCGGCGCGGCCTCCAGCGGAATTTTGTTGCCCCGGTGGGCGCAGGCGCAAACCAGCAATCTGCGGGTTGGCCTGATGCTGCCGTTCACAGGTACCTTTGCCCAGCCCGGTATCGCCGTCGAAAACGGCTTCCGGCTGGCGCTGGCGCAAAACGGCGGCAAGCTCGGTGGCCGCGAGGTGGAGTTCTTCAAGGTCGATGACGAATCCAATCCGGCCAAGGGCATCGAGAACGCGACCCGCCTGGTAATGCGTGACAAGGTCGACGTGCTGGTGGGTTCGGTGCACTCGGGCGTGCAGATGGGCATTCACAAGGTCGCACGCGATACAGGAGTTCTCAACATCATTCCCAATGCCGGCGTGCACGTGGCCACCCGGGCCCAGTGTGCGCCCAATGTGTTTCGAACCAGCTTCACCAACGCCCAGCCTACCCTGGCTTTGGGCAAGGCCATGGTCGACCGAGGCCACAAGAAGGCGGTGTGGATCACCTGGAACTACGCCGCAGGCGACGAGGCCTTTGAGGGTTTCGAAAAGAGCTACACCGAAGCCGGTGGCACCATCATCAAGAAGCTCGGCCTGCCCTTTCCCAACGTGGAGTTTCAGTCGCTGTTGACCGAGATTGCGTCTTACAAGCCCGACGCCGTGGCTTGCTTCTTCGCCGGTGGCGGTGCAGCCAAGTTCCTGCGCGACTACGCTGCGGCCGGCCTGAACAAGACGATCCCACTGTACGGCTCGGGCTTCCTGACCGAGGGCGTGCTCGATGCAGCAGGCGAAGCTGCCGAGGGCGTTCTCACCACGCTGCACTACAGCGACTCGCTGGATATCCCGCGCAACAAGCAGTTCCGCCTCGACTATGTAAAGGCGTTCAAGGCGCAGCCCGATGTGTATGCCGTTCAGGGATACGACGCGGGCTTGCTGCTCGTCAAGGGTGCCAACGCAGTCAAAGGCGACTTGTCGAACAAACCGGCACTGTACGCAGCGCTGGAAGGCGCCACCATCGACAGTCCGCGCGGGAAATGGACCATGAGCAAGGCCCACAACCCGATCCAGGACATCTACCTGCGCCAGGTGGTCAACAAGGACAACAAGGTGATCGGCATTGCTCAGAAGGCTGTGGCCGATCCCGCCACGGGTTGCCGCATGGGTTGAGTCTTTCGCGCCCCGGTTGTCCTCCAGCGGCGGAGTTCGTCCAAAAGATGTTCCGCCGCTTTTCTTCGTCCTTTTGTTCCTTAACTCATGGATTTCGCCAACTTCCTCATCCAGTTGCTCAACAGCCTGCAGTACGGCCTGTTGCTGTTCATGCTGGCCGCGGGCCTCACGCTGATCTTCGGGATCATGGGTGTGGTCAACCTGGCGCACGGCAGCTTCTACATGCTGGGCGCTTACCTGGCCTGGTTTCTGGTGGGCCAGTTCGACAGTCTGGTGCTCGCCATCGTGGTGGGCACGGTGATCGCCGTGGCGCTGGGCTGGGTGCTGGAGTGGACCCTGTTCCGGCACTTCTACCACCGCGACCACCTCGACCAGGTGCTGCTGACCTTCGGTCTGATCTACATCTTTGAAGAGGTGCGCTCCATCCTCTGGGGCGACGACGTGCACGCGGTGCAGGTGCCCGAGGTGCTGAACTGGTCGATCCCGCTGACCGAGAACCTCTCCTACCCGGTCTACCGGCTGGTAATGTCGGGCGTGTGCATCGCGCTGGCGCTCGGTCTGTACCTGCTCATTTCCAAGACCCGCCTGGGCATGAAGATCCGCGCCGGTGCGTTCAACCGCGAGATGACCGAATCGCTGGGCATCAACATCCGCCTGATCCACGGCGTGGTGTTCGCGCTGGGCGTGGCGCTGGCCGCCATCGCCGGCATGATCGCCTCGCCCATCGCGAGCGTTTACCCCGGCATGGGCAGTTCGGTGCTGATCATGTGTTTTGTGGTGGTGGTCATCGGTGGCATCGGCTCAGTGCGTGGCGCGCTCGTGGCCGCCCTGCTCGTGGGCCTGGTCGATACCTTCGGCAAGGTGCTGGTGCCGCAGATTGCCGGCATGGCCGTCTACATGCTCATGGCCGCCGTGCTGCTCTACAAGCCCGAAGGGCTCTTCAAACAATGAGCTCCCCCAAAGCCCAACTCGAAAAGCTGCCGCGCAGCATCCAGGCCATCCTGGTGCTGGGAGCCATCGCGCTCGCCGCGTTTCCACTCATCCCCGTCACCGGTAGCGACTTCTACCTGCAGATGCTCTCGCAGATGATGATCCTGGCGATCTTCGCCATGAGCCTGGATCTGCTGCAGGGCGTTACCGGTCTTGTGTCGCTCGGACACGCGGCTTACTTTGGTCTTGCCGGCTACGCGCTGGCTTTCCTCACCCCGGCGGACACTCCCATCAGCCTGTGGTGGTCCCTGCCCGCCTCGGCGCTGGGCGCGGGACTGGCCGCGCTCGTCATCGGCTTCTTCTTGGTTCGCACCCACGGTATTTACTTCATCATGGTCACCATGGCGTTCGCCCAAATGGTGTTCTTCCTGTTCTTCGACAACAAGGCGCTCGGGGGGTCGGACGGCGTGTACGTGAACTTCCGCCCCACCGCCTCGGTGTTCGGCTGGAGCGGCATCGACCTCGAGAACAAGACAACCTTCTTCTACTTCACGCTCCTGCTGCTCGTGCTGGTCTATGCCTTCCTGCGCCGCCTGTTGTTCTCTCCTTTTGGCCGGGTGCTCGCGGGCATTCGCGTGAACGAGCACCGCATGCGCGCGGTGGGCTTTGGGACCTTCGGCTACAAACTCACGGCCTTCACGCTAGCAGGGGCGCTGGCCGGCGTGGCGGGCTTCCTGTGGGCCGCGCAGACCGGGTATGTGAACCCCGAGTTGATGGGTTTCCACATGAGTGCACACGCCATCATGATGGTCATCCTCGGGGGCATGGGCAATTTCGCTGGCGCCATCGTGGGGGCCTTCGCGTTCGAGTACGTGATGCACTTCTTCAAGGACCTCACCAAACACTGGCAGCTGCTCATGGGCACGTTCATCGTGCTGGTGGTGGTGCTGGCGCCGCGCGGCTTGCTGGGTCTGGTGCAGCGCTTCGCCAGCCCGAAGGAGCGCCCATGAACGAACTGCTGCTCTCCGCCCGCAACCTGACCAAGCGCTTCGGGGGTCTGGCCGCCGTCAATGATGTGTCGGTGGACCTGCACCGTGAACGCATCCACGCGGTGATCGGCCCCAACGGCGCGGGCAAGTCCACCCTGACCAACCTGCTCTCGGGCGACCTGCCGCCCACCTCGGGCCGCATCACGCTCAACGGCGTCGAGACCGCCGGCAAGACCCCCGAGAAAATCTCTCGCCTGGGACTGGGCCGCAGCTACCAGAAGACCAACATCTTCCTGCCCTTCACCGTGTGGGACAACGTGCGACTGGCGGCCCAATCGCGCGAACGGCATGTGCCGTGGAACCCGCTGCGCTGGGTGTCCTCGGCCAGCGCCATGGGTGCCGTGAACCAGCGCTGCGAACGTGCGCTGGAACTCGCCGGCCTCACAGAGCGCGCCGACGTGGTGGCCGGCACCACCAGCCACGGCGAACAGCGCCAACTGGAGATCGCCATGACCCTGGCCACCGAACCCACCGTGCTGTTGCTCGACGAACCGCTGGCCGGCATGGGCCAAGCCGAGGCCGAGAGCATGGTGGCGCTGCTGCTGCGGTTGAAAAAGGACCACGCCATCATGCTGGTGGAGCACGACATGGACGCCGTGTTCACCCTGGCCGACCAGCTCACCGTGATGGTGAACGGCCAGGTGATCGCCAGCGGCACGCCGGCTCAGGTGCGCGGTGATGCGTCGGTGCAAGCGGCTTACCTGGGTGAGGAACACTGATGAGCGCTTTGACGAACGCATTGGTTGAGGCCACCGGCCTGCACACCCACTACGGCGCCAGCCACATCCTGCGCGGCATTCACTTCACCGTGGGCCAGGGCCAGACGATCGGCCTCATGGGGCGCAACGGCATGGGCAAGTCCACGCTGCTCAAATCCATCATGGGCATCGTCAAGCCCAGTGGCGGCCAGGTGCATGTGAAAGGCCGCGACATGACCGGCGCACCCACGTTCGAGATCGCCCGCATGGGCCTGGCCTACGTGCCCGAGGGCCGTGGCATCTTCGGCAACCTGAGCGTGAGGGAAAACCTGGTGATGTCGGCGCGTGCCGGCACCAAGGGTCAACGCGACTGGACCTATGACAGGGTGCTCGAAACCTTTCCGCGCCTGGCCGAACGCCTCAACCACGGCGGGCAACAACTCAGCGGCGGCGAGCAGCAGATGCTCACCATCGGCCGTGCGCTCATGACCAACCCCGACCTGCTGATCCTCGACGAAGCCACCGAAGGCCTTGCGCCGCTGATCGCGCGCGAGATCTGGCGCATTTGCGGCCTGATCCGCGAGAGCGGCATCAGCAGCATCATCGTGGACAAGAACTGGAAACACGTCACCCAGATCACCGACCGCAACGTGATCCTGGTCAAGGGCGAGGTGGTTTTTGAAGGCAGTTCCGAAGAGCTCCTGTCGAAGCCCGAACTGCTGGAGCAGCACTTGGGTGTATGAGAATCAGTGTCGCCCCGGCCGGCCCCTTGAAGCTAGCTAGCGCTGCCCAAGTGCTTGCGAGAGTTTCCGTGCTTCTTCCTTGAGGAGCGTAACAAATACGCTGACACGCGCTTGGTCCACGCGCACACCAGGACCGAAAACGGCCAAAGATCCCATGACTTTGTCGTTCCCCAGAAAAAACGGCACAGCAACCGCCACCGCGCCCTGGATCAATTCGTCCCGGCTTATCGCATACCCCTGTTCCCGGATCTGCTGCAGCCTGTCGAGATAGGCCGATACATTGACGGCTTCTCCGCTCTTGTTCAGATAGCTTTCGGGTGTGGGAACATGGGCAAGGATGGCACGCCCGCTAGCGCCCAACGTCACGTCTTCCCGATAGCCCAAGCCGCGTTTGAAACTGAGCGGCTGTGCGCTGGGCAATTCGGCCACACAGATTCGACTGTTGCCCTGGTGAACAAGCAAGGCAACAGTCTCGCCCGTCTGGTCCCACAAGCGGCGCAGCATCGGTTGCGCCAGGGTCGCTATGTCAAGACTGGAGCTCCACACGTGTGCAAGGTGCGCCACCGAGGGACCTAATTCGAAGCGCTGAGGATCACCGGACGACACGATGAACCCGCTGTGTTCCAGCGTGCGCAACAGCCTGTACAGGGTTGGACGGCTCAGGTCCACCCGCTTGAGCAGCTCACCCGCTGTCAGTTGGTGGTCGGTTGCCGTGAACGCCATGAGGATTTCCAGCGCTCTGTCCACGGCCCGGACACTCTCGCCCGGTTTTTCAGTTGGTCCCATAACTCCACCCAAGGTTGCACTTCTATCATGGTACCCGCCAACCAGTCCACTTGATGGACTGACTATTCAAAACTTGACAGAGCTCAATCGGTCCGTAAAATGGACTGTAATGTCATGCAGTGGACATGCCGATCAATTTTGGAGACCTGTCTATGAACAAGGAAATGTCTGAAGCGCTCACCCGCGTCGGTCCCGGCACGCGCATGGGCAACCTGATGCGCCGCTACTGGGTGCCGGCACTGGCATCGAGCGAAATCCCCGAAGCCGACGGGCCGCAGGTGCGCGTGCAACTGCTGGGCGAGAAGCTGCTCGCCTTTCGCAATAGCGATGGCAAGGCTTGCCTGATCGGCGAATTCTGCTCGCACCGAGGCGTGTCGCTGTACTTCGGCCGCAACGAGCACAACGGCATCCGCTGCGCCTACCACGGCGTGAAGTTCGACGGCATGGGGCAATGTGTGGACGTGCCGTCCGCGCCTCAGGCTTGCGCGCGCATGCACATAAAGGGCTACCCTTGCGTGGAGCGCGGTGGCATCGTGTGGACCTATATGGGCCCGGCCGATCAGCAGCCCGCACCGCCCGAGCTGGAGTGGTGCACGCTGCCGCCCGAACATGTGTATGTCTCCAAGCGCCTGCAGTACAGCAACTGGCTGCAGGCCATGGAAGGCGGCATCGACACCGCACACGTCTCTTACGTGCACCGCTACGAGGTGGATACCGACCCGATGCACCAGGGAGTGAAGGCGCTGGACTACATCAAGGCCGACGGCAACGTGAAGTTCGAGATCGAGCAGACGCCCTTCGGCCTGAGTCTGTTCGGCCGCCGCAACGGCGAACCCGATTCGTATTACTGGCGCATCACGCAGTGGCTGTTCCCCTGGTTCACGCTGATCGCGCCGTTTGGCGAGCATGCGCTGGGCGGGCATGTGTGGGTGCCGATCGACGACCATAGCTGCTGGGCTTGGAGCATCAACTGGCAGCCTGCCCATCCCCTCACCGACGAAGAACGCACCGCGATGGAAGAAGGTAAGGGCATTCATGTCGAATACGAAGCGCCCGGCAGCTTCATCCCCAAGCAAAACCGCGACAACGACTACTGCATGGACCGCGTGGCGCAACGCGAAGACCGCTCTTACAGCGGCGTGTTCGGCTTCTCCGCGCAGGACTATTCGCTGCAGGAAAGCATGGGCACGATCCAGAATCACGAGGCCGAAAAGCTACTGCCCACTGACAAGGCTATCGTGATGGCGCGCCGCATGTTGCATGAGGCCGCGCTCGGCTTGGCAGATGGCCAGACCCCGCCCGCGCTGGACCCAAGCGCACAGCACGTGCGCCCCGCCGGAGTGCTGCTGCCCAAGGAACAGGACCCCGTTGCGTGGGCACGCGAGCAGCTCGCCGACGCGACGAAAAAACCGGTCTTCAGCCTTTGAGCGACTTCACTTTTCCACCCCACGACAGACAGCACCGGAGACACCTATGAAAACCCACCTGAAACTCGCGGCGGCTGTCGCGCTCGGGGCCTGCGCGGCCACTGCCGCCTGGGCGCAAGGCGCGTCCGACTGGAAGCCCAGCAAGCCGGTGCGCATCATCGTGCCCATCGTCGGCAGCACCAACGACGTGCTCGCTCGCCTGATCGGGCCGAAGCTGCAGGAGGCGCTCGGCCAGCCATTTGTGGTCGAGAACAAACCTGGTGCGGGGGGCAACATCGGTGCATACGAGGTGAGCCGCGCCGCGCCGGACGGCCACACCCTGCTGATCGGCTACAACGGGCCGCTGGCGATCAACGTCACCCTGTTCGACAAGATGCCGTACGACCCCATCAAGGACCTGGCACCCATCACGCTGGCGGTGAAGTCGCCGCAATACCTGGTGGTGAACCCGGCCACCGGCATCACCGATGTGAAGGACTTCATCGCCAAGGCCAGGGCCAACCCGACCAAGTATGCCTACGGCTCGGTGGCCATGGGCAGCGCCTCGCACCTCACCATGGAAATGATGAAGTCGGGGGCGAACTTCCGCATGACGCACATTCCCTACCGCGGCGCCGGGCCAGCCGTGGCCGATCTGATCGCGGGCAACATCCAGGCCGGCTTCTTCGTGCCCGGCAACGTGCAGGGCTTCGTGAAGGAGGGGCGTCTCAAGCTGCTGGCCTCCACCGGCCCGAAACGTTTTCCGAGTACACCGGACATCCCGACTCTCAGCGAGTCGGGGCTGAAGGACTTCGAGGCCACCTCGTGGATCGGTCTGCTCGCGCCGGCCGGCACGCCGCCGGCCATCATCAACCGCTACCACGAGGAGATGGTGCGCATTCTCAACTCGCCCGACATCCAGAAGCGCCTGCACGAGATGGAGTTCGAAATCGTCGCGAGCTCGCCCAAGCAGTTCAGCGACTGGATCGGCACCGAGATCGTGCGCTGGGGCAAGGTCATCAAGGACACCGGCGCCAAGGCGGAGTGAGCCGACATGAGCGCACCCCGACTCGCTGAGAAGACCGCGCTGATCACGGGCGGCGGTGCCGGCATTGGCGCCGCGGCGGCCACGCTGTTCTGTCGCGAAGGCGCGGCCGTGCTGCTGGTGGATGCCGACGCCCAGGCGCTGGAGCGCACCCGCCAAGCCATCGTGCAGGCCCTGCCCGGCGCGCGCGTGCTGTGCGTGGCGGCCAACGTGGCCGACGAGGTCGCCGCGCGCGCCGCCGTGCAGCAATGCAACGCGCAGCTCGGTGGCCTGGACATCCTGGTAAACAACGCCGCCATGCGCAACTACTCGGCCGCCGCCGACGCCACGCCCGCCGAGTGGCAGGCCATGGTGGGCGTGAACCTGGTGGGCATGTCCAACTACTGCGCCGCGGCCTTGCCGGCGCTGCGGCAATCGGGCGCGGGCAGCATCGTCAACGTCTCGTCGTGTTACGCGGTCACCGGCCGCAAGGGCATGGCGCTGTACGACGCGACCAAGGCCGCGCAACTGGCCTACACGCGCAGCCTCGCGTTCGAGGAGTCGTCGCACGGCGTGCGCGCCAACGCGGTGTGCCCCGGTTCCACGCTGACGGATTTTCACGTCGGCCGCGCGCAGGGCTCGGGCAAGAGCGTCGAGCAGCTCAGGACCGAGCGCAAGGATACTTCGCTGATCGGGCGCTGGGCCTCGCCGGAAGAGATTGCCTGGCCCATCGTGTGGCTAGCGTCCAGCGAGGCCTCCTTCATCACCGGGACCACGCTGATGGTCGACGGTGGCTTGCACATCATGTAGCTATTGGGGACATGTTCCCCAAGGTTCTTGTCTAGAACTCCGCAATGTCAACATCCAAGCTTTCTGCACTTGTCTACAACATGAGGCTTGAAGCCCCCGGCGTTGTTAGTGTCGAATTTAGGCCAGCCACACCAGACACTGTCTTCCCACCTCATGCCGCTGGCTCACATATCGACCTTCATCTGGGAAACGGCTTGGTTCGCAGCTACTCGCTGATGAACCCGATCACCGATAAGCAACGCTACGTGGTGGGCGTTCTCAAGGATCGTCAGAGCCGTGGGGGGTCGAAGTATGTCCACGAGAAGGTTCGCGTGGGCGATGTTCTGGACATCTCGGTGCCTCGCAACAATTTTCCGCTGGAAGAACGTGCTCAGCACTCCGTGCTGGTTGCAGGTGGCATCGGCATCACACCTATGCTGTGCATGCTCAATCGACTGGCTTCGCTGGGTCGATCTGCCGAGCTGCTCTATTTCGCTCGTTCCCGCCGGGATGCTGCGTTCTTGCAAGTGCTGGAATCGATGGAGTCAGGCCAGCTCAAAGTGCGGTACCACTTCGATGACGAAGTCGGTGCGTCTCCCGACCTGCCAACACTGCTGGCAGCGTATCCGGCCGATACCCATTTCTATGGCTGCGGCCCCGGCCCCATGCTGGACGCGTTCCAGAAGGCTTGCGACGGTCTGGGATACACCCACGTGCATCTGGAACGGTTCGCCGCCGTGGAACCTGTGGGGACGCCGCCCTTCAACGCCAATGGCTGCACCGTAGAACTGCGCCGGAGTCAGAGGATCATTCAAGTGCCGGCTGGTTCGACCATTCTCGACGCCATGATGGATGCGGGCATCATTCCTAGCTACAGCTGCAAGGAGGGTATCTGCGGTGCCTGCGAAACCAAAGTTCTGGCTGGCGAGGTGGATCACCGGGACAGCATCCTGACACAGCAAGAGCGAGCAGCCAACAAGTCGATGATGATCTGTGTGTCGGGTTGTCGTTCCAATTTGTTGGTACTGGATCTCTAAGACCGGTGTTGTTTGGATAGGTTGCGCGCTTGGCCGGTTTGAACACACCGCCGAGCAGGTCACGAAATCGGGTCAACTCCAACTCCAACTCCAACTCCAAGGTGCCAGTTGTAGTGGTGATTCCAATGGTCCGACGCAGCGGTGTGCTCGCTGGAGTTCTGGTAAGCGAAGCCATAGACCCATTCGCTCAGATCCGACTGGATGAAGCGCTCGACCTTGCCGCTGGTTTGGGACCGCCACGAGCTGGTAATCGGTCACAAATACCCAAATCTTGGCAGGCCTGTGCGAAGTCTCTTAAGCGGAAGGCCGCTCCGTTGTCGATGAGCGGGAGCTAGATGCGCACACCCAGACTGGCGTAGTAGGCGTGGGCGTTGCACGAGAACTGCACCGCGTTGAGCGCCTTCTGGTCGGGGTGGATGTCGATGAACGCGATACGGGCAGGGTCATCAATGGTCAAAAAAGCATCTTCCAGCCCGCTTCATCAACGCTATCCTTGCATTTGCCCATCCACGGAATTGGGGCCCAACGCGCTCACCAGTCGAGTCGCGTTTGATGCCGGAAGCCTCATTCTGACACCTCCGCATCGGCGAGGAGTGGAACCGCTGCGCCACCAACCAGCAAGGACGCCAGCGCAACTGCATCAAAGCCGCATTCGCGCAGCACCGATTCGGTGTGCTCCCCCAATCGCGGCGCGGGCGCCAGCTTGCTGACGTCGTAACCCACCCAGCGCGCTGGCGCGCCAAAGGTACGCATCGCTCCTTCGCTCGGGTGCTCGACCTGACGGAAGAAGCCCACCGCCGCCAAGTGTGGGTCATCCAACAGTGATTCGACGGTGTTCAGAGGCACCGCCGGCACGTCGATGTCTTCGAACAGCTCCAACCAGTGCGCGGTGCTTTGCACGCATAGCGTCTGGCCCAGAAAGCCGTACACCTCGTCAATGTGGCGGGTGCGGCTGGCCAAGTCGGCGAAGCGCGGATCGACCCGCAAATCGTCGCGCTCGATGGCATGCAGAAAACGCTGCCAGTGGCCGTCGTTGTATACCAGCGCGCAGATGTAGCCGTCGCTGGTTTCGTATGGCCGGCGCCCGGGCGACAACAGCCGCACGTAGCCAGCGTCACCACTGGGCGGCTCGAAGGTGCGCCCATATAGGTGGTCCGAAAGCACCACGCTGGCCATGGTTTCGAACATCGGCACATCGATGCGGCAGCCGCGTCCGTTGCGCTCGCGCCCGTACAGCGCCATGGCCACGCTGTGCGCTGCATGCAGGCCGACCATGCGGTCGGCAATCGTCAGCGGCACGTAGCGCGGCTCGCTCGCCCCGCTTTGCTGCTGTAAGGCGGCGATGCCGACCGCGCCCTGGATCAGGTCGTCATAGGCCGGGCGGCCGGCGTAGGGACCGTCCTCGCCGTAACCGTACACGCCGCACCAGATGATGCGTGGATTGATCATCGAGATGCTCTCGTAGTCCAGCCCGAGCCGGGCGATGGAGGCCGGGCGGAGGTTGTGCACGAAGACATCGGCGCCTTCGATCAGGCGCCGCATCGCAGCCGCGCCCTCCGGCGATTTGAGGTCAAGCGCCACGCTGCGCTTGTTGCGGTTCAGGTGCAGGAACAGCGGACCCATGCCGGGATGGCGTCCGGGGCCGATCCAGCGTGTCGAGTCGCCCTCAGGGGATTCAATCTTGATCACGTCCGCGCCATGGTCGCCAAAGATCTGGGTGGCGTAGGGCCCCATCAGCACCGCGCTGAGGTCGATCACCCGCACGCCCTCGAGTGGCCCGGCGGGTGCTGCCTGCTTGTGTTGGCTTGTCATCTGTGTCTCCTCTGATTTCTCGATGCCAGGCTGCCTCAGCGCCGAGTGCTGAGGAAAAACCGGATTGACGGCCGTCCATCCTAACGATATTCTGATTACCAAACAAATGTTCCCATATCAGAACACAAGGAGGCTTCGATTCTATGAACATGCCCACGGCCAGCTTGCGCGAATGCACAGGCATCAATACCCGCGCGGAGGCTTCTCCCATGGCCGTGACCCGCGTGCTGCGGCTGCTGCGGATACTGGCCGACCGCCCTGCTGGCTTGGCCCTGACCCCGTTGTGCTTGGCGTTGAATGCACCAAAAACCAGCGTACTCTCGCTGTTGCGCGGCCTCACGGCGCATGGCTACCTGCAGCGCAGCAATGACCTGTATGAACTGGGCCCCGAGGCGTTCTCACTAGGGGCATCTCTGGTGTCGGCCCGCTCGCTCGACGTTGTGGCCCTGCCCTTCCTGCGGGAGGCAGTGGCGCGATCCGGCGAGACCGCCCTGATCGCCAGAATCGACCGCACCGCAGATCGGCTCGTCTACAACCCGATCTTCGAGAGCACCCGGACGATTCGATACGCCGTGCCAGTCGGCACGACACGGCCGCTGTTTGCCTCGTCCGCCGGGCGCGTGCTGCTCGCGTTCCAGGAAGAGGCATGGCGGCGTGACTACCTGCGCCGGGCCGATCTGCGGGCCATGACCGAGCACTCGGTCACCGACCCGGCGCAACTGGCGCGGATCATCGAGGAAGCCCGGGTGAGAGGGGTGGCGGTCACATTCGGAGAAGTGACACCTGACGTTGCCGGCTTTTCGGCCCCGATCTTCGAACCTGACGGGCGCGTGAACGCAGCGCTGATCATCGCCGCGCCGATCGAGCGCGGTCGCGCCGTCGCCGATGCGCTGCAGCACCTGGTGATGGAACTCGCCGCAAGCATCTCGGGGGCACTCGGCTACCGTGCGGGACCGGAATCGCGTGAGGTGGCAACGAATCAAGCCAGACCAATGCCCCAGACCCGCCGCTCGCGGTAACAGGCACAAACTTCAAAAGGAGACACCCCCATGAACAATGAACTGCTTTACGAAGTGAACGACGGCATTGCCGTCATCACCATCAACCGGCCCGAGCGCCGCAATGCGCTGAATCGCGCCGTGCGCGAAGGCTTTTTTGAGGTCTGGCGCCGCTTCGAAGCTGACGGGCAGGCGCAGGTGGCCATCCTCACCGGCGCCGGTGACAATTTCTGCGCCGGCATGGACCTGGTGGAAGCCGCAGACACTCAACTGCGCATCCCGCCAGCGGGCTTCATCGCCGTGCTCGGCGACAACATCGAGGTCACCAAGCCCGTCATCGCTGCCGTGCAGGGCTATGCCTATGCAGGCGGTTGGCTGCTCTCGCAGATGTGCGACCTGTGCGTGGCCGACGAAACCGCCAAATTCGCCATCACGGAGGCCAAGGTCGGGCGCGGCATGCCGTGGGCCTCGCCGGTCATCCACATGCTGCCGCAGCGCATTCTGATGGAAGTCGCGATGACCGGCGACCCGCTGACAGCGCAGCGCGCCTACGAACTCGGCTACATCAACCGCCTGATGCCCAAGGGGCAAGCATTGCAAGGGGCCAAAGAGCTGGCGACCCGGCTCATGGCCAATGCGCCACTGACGGTGCGCGCGGCCAAAGAAATGGTGCGCCTGTCCACCGAGATGGGCCGCACCGCCGCGCTGCGCGCCTCCAACCGAGCGTTTGATGCCGTCTACCTCAGTGAAGATGCCCTGGAAGGCCCGCAATCTTTCCGGGAAAAGCGCAAACCGGTCTGGAAGGGGCACTGAAATGAGCATGACCACAACCAGAAAACCCGCACCGTCGTCCGCTATCCAAATCGCTGACATCACGCGGGAACTGGCCGCGCGCTGCGCTGCCCTGTGCTACACCGATCTCCCGGAGGACGTGCGCCTGCGGGTCCGGCAATGCCTGCTCGACTGGATCGGGGTGACGCTGGCTGGCGCGTGCGAGCCACTGGTTCACATGCTGGCCGAAGAAGCCCGTGAACAGGGTGGGCATGCCCAGGCCACCGTCGTCGGGCACGCCATGACGACCTCCAGCCGGCAGGCGGCATTGATCAATGGCTCGGCCTCGCACGCACTCGACTATGACGACGTCAACATGGCCTGCACCGGCCACCCCTCGGTGGTCCTGATCCCGGCCTTGCTCGCCCTGGCCGAATCGCGCGGCGCCAGCGGACGCGACTTCATGACGGCCTTCGCCGCCGGCTACGAAACCATGTGCCAGTTGGGGTTGGTGTGCGGCGACGCACAGTATTCCAACGGCTTCCACACCACAGCCACGCTAGGCACGCTCGGTGCGGCCGCCGCCTGCGCACGCTTGCTGCAACTCGATGCCGACGACACCGCGACCGCGCTGGGCATCGCCAGCACCATGGCGGCTGGGCTGAAATCGATGTTCGGCACCATGTGCAAACCCTTGCATGCCGGGCGGGCCAGTGCCGACGGCCTGCAGGCGGCCCAGTTGGCCGCACGCGGCTTCACCAGCCGTGCCGATGCGATTGAATGTCCGCAAGGCCTCATCGCCACGCACGGTGGCACCGCATCGCTGGGAGCTGCGGTGGCCACGCCGAACGGCGGCTGGCATCTGCGCCACAACCTGTTCAAGTTCCACGCCGCCTGTTATGGCACACATGCCGCCATTGAGGCCGCGAGCCACTTGCGCCTGCAACACGCACTGCGGGTTGATGACGTGTGCCGCGTGACGGTGCGTGCCAGTTCCGCCTGCGAGGGTGTATGCAACATCGCGGAGCCGCGCACCGGGCTGGAGGCCAAGTTCAGTCTCCGTCACACGGTGGCGATGGCGCTGGCCGGGGTCGACACCGCCGGATTGGACGCGTTCAGTGACGAAGCCGTATACGCGCCCGAGGTGGTGGCGCTGCGTGATCGGGTGCAGGTTTTGCTCGCACCTCAATGCCCGGATCTCACCCTCAGCGAGGTGGTGATCGAGACTCAGAGCGGCACAGTGCTGCGCCAACGCTACGACAGTGGGCGCCCAGCCAGCGACCTGCTGGAGCAGCAGCAGCGCCTGGAGGAAAAGTTTCGCCGGCTGGTCAAGTCTGTGCTCATACCTGACGAGTGCGACGAGCTGATAGACCTGGTGGCACGGCTCGACGAACTGACCGACCTCTCGCCGCTGGCAGGCATGCTGGCTCGCCAAGCGTGCTCTGATCGACACTAACAGCGTTTATTGGTGCGGGCAGGCTGGCGGGCAGAAAAAAAAGAGACGTGCAATACCCCTCATTGGTCGGCGTTTTTGCTCTCCGCGGAAGGGCTGCGCCCAATGCGGCAAAACAAGCGCTGCAACATGCTCCTGGTCTCCCCACGGGCCCGCTGCTGCGGATGGTGACCAACTCCAGGCAGCGCCGTCACTTCAAGCGGCATCAGACCGTGGCGAAACAAGGCAATCGCGCTGGGCCGCCAGCCATATTCATCGTCATTGCCGAACAACACGGAGACCGGACAACGCACTGCGGCAAGCTCGACGCTCATGTCCCATTGAAGTGCCTGCGGGCTGGCCCAGGGCTCGTACCAGCCCCAGAACATGGTGTCGGTGTTGTCGCCATGGTGGCGACGAAGTTTTTCGCGCAAGCCGTCTTGCTCAAACGCGCGCCGCGCGACGGCCATGGCATCCACCATGAACTGATCCACAGCCATGGTTGGCGAGCAGGCAAAAACGCCGCATACCAGCTCAGGATGCGCCGCCGCAGCCAGCACCGACATGGCTCCTCCATCACTGTGGCCGAACATCAACGCCTTGTGGATTCCAAAGTGGCGCAACACCTCGCCAAGCACCGGCCCAGCCTCTTCACGCCGGTAGCTGGGCTCGCGCCCACCCACCAGACTCTCGGATCGCCCATAACCATACCGGTCATAGGCCAGCACCGGCCAGCCGCTGGCTTCGGCCAACACCTGAGGCAGGTCTTTCCAGGTGGTGATGCAGTCCAGACCGCCATGCATCATCACGATGGTCGGCTGCCCGTTGCCCACATCACCCCAGGTGGTGGCGGCCAGCCGATGGCCTCCCGCAAACAGTTCGTGTTCCTTCATTTCGTTCTTTTTCATCATGTCAATCTGCCTCCGGGTTGGGCATTGCAGAGGATCCACACAGCCTACAGGTCGGCCTGTCCAGTCAGCAGTTGGCGCGCGACGGTGCGGCGCTGGATTTCGCCCGTACCGTCGGGTATGCGCATCACGCGGGCGAAGCGGTAGCCCTCTTCCAGGCGCAGTTCGTTGGTCAGGCCCATGCCGCCGTGGATCTGGATGCTGCGGTCCATCACGCGCCCCAGCATCTCGGTCGAAAATGCCTTGACCATACTGACCTGTGCGTTGGCTGAGCGGCCGCTGTCCAGGCGCCAGGCACAGTTCTGGATCATGGTCTTGGCAGCGTAGATGTCCATCGCGCTGTCGGCCAGCATGAGCTGGATGGCCTGGTGCTCGGCAATGGGCACGCCAAAGGTTTTTCGCACCTTGGCGTAGTCCACCGCCTGGTCCAGCGCCCAGCGGGCCAAGCCCAGGCAGGATGCAGCCATGCCCATGCGCCCGGCGTTGACGCCGTCCATGGCCACCGCCAAGCCGTGCCCGACGTCGCCGAGCCGGTGGTCGTCGCGCACACGCACGCCGTCGAGCACGATGACGCCGGTGTCGCCGCCTAGGTGACCCATGGTGTTGATGATGCGCGGCACTGAAAAACCTGACGCGCGCGTGTCGACGAAGAAACCGGTGACACCACCCTTGTGGCGCGCTGCGGCTTCGGGGTCGGTCAGCGCGAACACCATGGCGTAATCGGCGTAGGGCGAGTTGGTTATCCACTGCTTGGTGCCGGTGAGCACCCATTCGTCACCGTCGCGCACGGCGCGGGTTTGCATGCCGAATACATCGGAGCCCGCATCGGGCTCGCTCAGACCAAAACACAGGGTCTTGTCGCCGCTGGCGATGTCGTCGCGGTACTGCGCGAAGATGTCCGGCTTCAGATGCCGCAGCACAGGCGACAGACCGTTGGTGAAGGGCGAGGGCAGCACCACCGTCTGCACCAGCGGCTGGGCCGGACCCACGCAGTGGTTGAGGCTCTCCTGCACATGGGCCATGACCTGCGCGCCCTGCCCGCCACCACCCAGTTTTTCGTCGCCGAACAAGGTGTAGAAGCCCAGTTCCGCGGAGCGCTTGCGCACCTGCTGGCGCAGCGCCAGCGCCTCGGGCACATAACGGCCGCTGGCGTCGAACAAAGTGCGTTCGCTGCCCAGCAGATCGTGGTGGCGCTGCTGCAGTGGCAGCACTTCGCGCTCCACGAAGCGCAGCACTGCCTCGGCAATCGCCACGGTATCGGGATCGATGGTGAAGTCCATATGGGAAACCTCGGCGCTACAACAGCCGGAACTTCGGCAGCGTGACCTCGTCGGTCACGTCGTCGTACTGCACCGTCACACGCTGGCCGATGCGCACCGCCTCCACATCGTCGGTGACGATGTTGGTCATCATGCGCGCGCCCTCGTCGAGGTCGATCACCGCCACCACGTAGGGGGTGTCGGCCTTGAAGGCCGGACCGGCCGGCCGGCGCGCGATGGTGTAGCTGTAAATGGTGCCGGTGCCGCGCGCATCGACCCATTCGACGGCGTCGGAATGGCAGTGCGGGCACAGGACGCGCGGATAGAAATGGTGCTTGCCACAGTCATGGCAGCGCTTGAGTGTCAGGCGATGTTGTTTCAGGGCGTCCCAATAGGAGCGGCTCTCGCCATCGATGACGGGCAGGGGTTTGTCGTACATGGTGTTCACCGGGTGGAGAGAATGCAAGTGGCACCGCTGGAGAGCGTGCCGCCGGTGCCGTGGACCAGCGCGGTCACGGCGTCCTGGATCTGGCGCGGGCCGCATTCACCGCGCAACTGGCGCACCGCCTCGATCAGCAGGAAGATGCCGTACATGCCGGGGTGTGCGTAAGACAGACCGCCGCCGTTGGTGTTAAGCGGGAATACACCGCCCGGCGCGGTGCGCTGGTTGGCGACAAAGGCTCCACCCTCGCCACGCTTGCAAAAGCCCAGCGCTTCGAGCGTCAGCAGCACGGTGATGGTGAACGAGTCATAGACCTCAACCACGTCAATGGCGTCATGCCGGATGCCCGCCATGGCAAAGGCGTCCCGACCGGCCACTTCGGCGGCCGTCAGGCGCGCTAGGTCGGGCATGGCGGCGATGGTCCAGTGGGTGTGTGATTCGCCGTAACCGCGCACGAACACCGGCTTGCGACCGAGCGCCTTGGCGTGCTCGGCGGTGGTCATGACCAACGCGCCACCACCGTCGGTGACCAGACAGATATCGAGCAGGTGCAGCGGGTCGGAGATCATCGTGCTCTGGAGCACATCCTCGATCGACAGCGGCTCGCGCATGGTGGCCGCCGGATTGAGCGCCGCCCACTTGCGCGTGGCCACCGCGATCTCGGCCAGGTTCTCGGAGGTGGTGCCATATTCGTGCATGTGGCGCTTGGCCGCCATCGCATAGCCGCCCACCGGCGTGGGCATGCCCCAAGGCGTCTCGTACTGCATGGTCAGCACCGCCGGGCGCCCGGCGAGGTTGCGGCTCATCTCGCTCTTCTGCAGGCTACCGTAAGTGATCAGCGCCACCTCGCAGCGGCCAGCCTCGATGGCGGTGGCGGCATGCGCCACATGCGCCTCGAAGGCCGAGCCGCCGATGTTGGTGCCGTCGACGAAGCGCGGCGTAATCCCCAGGTACTCCGACAGCGTCACGGTCGGCAACTGGCCCGGACCGGGCACCCCCCACATACCGGCGGTCAGCAACCCATCGACTTCGTGCATGGCGATGCCGGCGTCCTTCAAGGCGTCGCGGGCGACCAGCGCCTGGGCCTGCAGGACCGACATGGGCGCAAGGACCTTGCCGTCCTTCAGTGGCAGGTCGGCAACGCCGACGATCACAGCTTCTCGTTTTGTCATAGTTGGAAGTTTCCTAGTGTTGAATATCCCGGTCCACCCGGTCTGTACTGTTGATCCGGCCCTTTGACGTCGCGAGTCGTAGACGGGCTGCCACAGGCAAACGACTCACGAAAGTTCAAAATTCATGGAGCCGGAGCAGCAGGCAAAAAAGTAATGGTTTCAGTGAAGTCGGCAATGGTCTCGCCACGCTGATTGATCACCAAATGTTGCAACTCCATCAGGGTGTAGCCGCGCGAGGTCGTGGGGAGCAACCGGGCCTCCCCTTCGACATGAATGGTGTCGCCCGGAAACAGCGCACCGCGCAGGCGCGCCTGTACGCCGGTCATACCGCCGAACGGGCCGACTTCGTGGCCTTTGAGCGTGCCCTTGATGATGCCCGCCACGTAAGTCGCCAGCAGCCCCATGCCTAGCGAGATGACCATCGGGCCGGGCGCAAAGCGGCTGCGATGCGATCCGGTCATGTTCTCCCGGATGTACTCCATGTCGATGAAAAATGGTTCATGCAAGCCGACCACATTGACGAAGGTGACGATGTCGGTTTCGCTGATGGTGCGCCGGTGCGTCTTGAAATGATGCGACTTGGCACTGTCGGTCAGCTTGGTCATTTTGAAGTCCGGTGATGGATGGGGGGTGGTGATGGATGAAAGTGGTCCTCTGCGGGCAATCCCTCGATCGGCCTGTCCCGCTGTTTTGACAAAGTCGGGTTTTTATGTATCCAGCGCCGGAGAACAGCGGATGAACCCAGCACCCTTGACTGGCGGTCCACTTCAGGGCCAGATCGCCCTCGTCACCGGTGCCACGGCCTTCATCGGTCGTGCCATAGCGCTGGAGTTGGCGCGGCGCGGCGCGCACGTGGTCGTCAACGGCCGCAATCCCGAAGCCGGGCAGGCGGTGATCAACGAGATCGCTGCGAACGGCTACAGCGCCACGTTTGAACAAGCCGACCTGACCAATAGCGATGCGGTTCATGCCATGGTGGATCGAGTTGCCGAGCGCCACGGTCGCCTTGACATCCTGGTGGCCAGCGGCGCAGATGCCAGTGCCGACTTGCCGTTCTTTCGCCTTTTCAAGGAAATGCGCGACGGCGGCTTCGACAACTACATCCGCGCCCACTGGCTCACCCGCGTGTATGCGATCCAGGCGGCCGCCCGCGTCATGGCACTGCACGGTCGCGGCAAGATCGTCGCGGTGGGTACCGCCGCGGGCCGCGTGGCCACGGTCGGCGAATCTTTCATTGGCGGTGCCACAGGCGGCATGATGCAAATGTGCCGCGTGCTGGCACGTGAACAGGGGCGCGACGGCATTCGCGTCAACGCGGTGGCGATGAGCTACATCTGGGATGCCGAGCCGCGCTGGGGTCCGGGCTCGCCAGCGCTCGAAGACGGCCATGGTGCGGGCATGATCGAGAACCCGCGCAAGCGCATGCTGTTTCCAGTGCATTGCCAGAACATCGCCAACTCGGCGGCGTTCTTGGCCGGACCGGAGTCCGATGCCATCACCGGCCAGACGCTCAGCGTCAACGGCGGTTTGAGCACACCGGGCTGACATGGCCATCAGGCGCCACCGTGCGCGGCCTTGACGGCCGCGCGGTCAATGCTATCGGCACCGCCCAAGGGGAGTGCCGATACAAACACCACGTGCTTGGGTTTTTTGTAGCGTGCGATGCGACCGCCCACAAACTCGATCAACTCCTCGGCACTCAGCGTGCACCCCGCCTTCAGCACGCAGACAGCCTTGACCGCCTCGCCCCACTGAACGTCCGGCACACCGAGGACCACCACCTGCGCCAGCGCCGGGTGCTCCATAATGACCCGCTCGACTTCAGCCGGATAAACGTTCTCGCCCCCCGGCTTGATCAACTCCTTGGCCGGTGAACGCCCGCTGTACCAGAGGTAGCCCTCGGCATCGACGCGCCCCATGTCGCCCGTGTGGTGCCAGCCGTTGCGCAGCGTGAAGGCGTTGTCTGCTTCACAGCGCCAGTAGCCCTGGAACACCATCGGCCCCCGCACCACAATTTCGCCGGTGGCGCCTGTGGGCAACGGGCGGTCCAGTTCGTCCACCACCGCGACCATGTTCAGCGCGGTGGGACGCCCGGCGCTGCCGGGGCGCTCGTCAAATGGCGCCAGGCTGACCGAGCCCGAGGTCTCGGTCTGGCCGTAGGCACTCCAGAAGGTCGCCTGGGGACAGGTGGTGCGCAAGCGCGCGATGGTCTCGGGCACATCGATCCCCGACACCACGCGCAACCTGGCCAGTGAAGAGCCTTGGGCGGCTGCGGCGTCCAGCAGGGCACCCAGCATCGGTGGAAAGGTGCCGATCAGGCTGCCCCCGTCCTCGTCGATATGTTTGACCAGACTGGGCGGATCGAAACGTGTCAACAGCAGCGTCGCCCCGCCCGCCTGCTGCGTGGCCAGCATGAAGCCGATGGCGGCCACGTGAAACAGCGGCAAAACGCCCAGATTGACGTCCGTCGGCGTCAGGTGCCAGGCCAGTTGCGTCTGCAGGCTGGCGGCAATCAGGCCGCGGTGCGAGAGCAGCGCGCCGCGCGGCCGACCGCCCACGGCGGCGGTGTGGATGATGAGCAAACCGCTGTCGTCGGCCAGACCGGGCAGATCCGCCGCCTGCGTATCGCACTCCCGATACAGCTCACTGACGGGTTGCCATGGCGCTGGCGCGGCGCCCAGCGTGTAGCGCAGCGTGTCGTCCAAACCGCGCTGCGGCAGCAGGGCCTGGAATTCATCGGCCACGATCAGCACCCGCGGTGCCACGTCCTCGATGACATAGGCGACCTCCTCGGCCGACAGCCGCCAGTTGATCGGCACCACGATCGCGCCCAACTGGGCTGCGGCGCCGAACAGATCGACGTATTCCAGGCAGTTGGGGGCCAGTATCGCCAGCCGGTCACCCTGGCCCACGCCTGCGTCCGCCAGACCGGCTGCCAGGCGCGCTGTGCGCCCGGCGTACTGGGCGTGCGTGATCCGCTGATTGCCGAACACCAGAGCGGTGTTCGATCCGTACAACCGCGCGTTGCGGTTGATGAGATCGTGCAGCGTAAAAGATCGCAAACTCATTTCAGGCTCCTGGTTCAGATTTCACCCGACGGGGACTGTGTCGACGGCATCACTTCGTGCAGAAACGCCGCCACGCTGGCGGCGAAGGCGTCGTTGGCATCACCAGCGATCATGTGACCAGCACCCTTCAGATCGATAAAACGCGCCCGCGGCAGGGTTTGCACCAGGGCGCGCGCATCTTCTTCGCTGATGACGTCGCTGCGCTGGCCGCGCAGCAGCAAAGTGGGCGCCTGCAGGCCGCGCAAAGCGCGCTCGTAGCCGTCCGCATCGCGCCGGTGGTTGTGGTTGGCCTCGCTCATCAGTTGCGGGTCCCAATGCCAATTCCAGAGACCTTGCGCATTCATGCGCAGGTTTTTCTTCAGCCCCTCAACCGGTCGTTCCATGGGTCGGCCCCGGTAGGCGGCGATATGCTGGGCGGCCTCTTCAAGTGACGCAAAACCATCGGGCCGAGCCCGCATGAAGCGCACGATGCGCTCGACACCGACTTCTTCCATGCGCGGCGCAATGTCCACCAGCACCAGCGCGTTGATCGGCGGCGCATCGGCGCGGCCCACGGTGGCCATGCTGATGAGGCCACCCAGCGAGGCACCGACCACCGCCAGCGGTGTGCCCAGTTCGCGCCAGATGCAGCACATGGTGTCGGCCAGCGTCTCGATGCGGTAATCGCCATCCTTGGCCCAGGCACTGTCGCCGTGGCCCGGCAAGTCCAGCGCCACGGTGTACCAACCCGCATCGCCCAGCACCTGTGCCGCCTTGCCCCATGCATGGCGGGTTTGCCCGCCACCGTGCAGCAGCAACACCGTGGGCGCGCCGACTGGGCCATAGACGTCGGCCACCAGAGAGCCACCGGCAAAGCCGGGAAATTCCCGGCGCGTCGTCATGATGACGGCCCCACTTCCTGCGCGAAGTCGGCCCCGCTGTCCGCGGTCTGTCCCCAGTCGGCGAAGGTTTTGTAATGTGCGCGCCAAGAGGCCAGCAGTTCATCGCGCGGCAAGTCGGCGTAAGTGCCGTGGTCGTGCACATACTCCATGTGCCTGCGGCCGCTGACATCGAATTCATGAAAGACCGAATCGGCGCGGCCATCGAATTCCAGTGGATGGATACCGGCCTTCTCGCACAAGGAGCGGTTGAAGGCGGGCGTGGCCTTGAGCCACTGCCCGTCAACCCACAGCTCGGTGTAACCGTGAAAGACGAACAGATCGGTGCCCATCATGTCTTGCAGGCGCTTGCTGCTCAGGTGGTTGCGAACGTCGGCATAGCCCAGCCGTGCCGGCACGCCCAGGACGCGGGCTGCCGCTGCCAGCAGCGCCGCCTTGGGCACGCAAAAGCCACGCCCGGCCTCGATCACGCGACTGCCCTTCAAACCCTCGACCGTGGTGTCAAAGCAGTAGGGGTCGTAGAGAAACTCGTCACGCACGGCGTAATAGAGCTTGACTGCGATCTCGCGCGGCGCCATGGCAGGGTCGGCCACCCGGTGCGCGAACGCGATCACCGCCGAGTGATCGCTGTCCACGTAGCGGCCGGGCGCGAGATAAGCCGACGGATCGTTCGAAGGGGTGATTGGGGTTTGCATAGTCACTTCCATGTCATTGATCCTTGACGCTCAGGCACTTTGGCGGTTCGGCCAGCGCAAAGCCATTGAAGGGTTTGGATCGATCATGAGCCTGCAATTTCCAGGTCGGTCGGGCATTGGGCACGCCACCATCGACCCGAATGCAAGAACCCGTGATGAAAGCCGCCGCCTCGCACAGCAAAAACACAATCGCCGCCGAAATCTCGGCCTCGGTGCCATAGCGTTGCAGCGGCACCTTGGTCTTCAGGCTGCGCAGTTCGGCCTGCATCTCGGGGCTGTAGGTATCAAAGCCGCTGCTGGCAATCCAGCCCGGTGCCACGGCGTTGACACGCACGCCGGCGCAGGCCCATTCGCAAGCCGCCGTCTCGGTGAACGACAGCATGCCGGCACGCGCCGCACCGCTGTGCGCCATGGTCGGCATGCCGCCCCAGATGTCGGCGATGATGTTGACAATGGCGCCGCCATGGAACTCCATGGACTGGTTGAAGGCTTCGCGCGCCACCAGGAAGCCGCCGGTGAGGTTGCTGCGCACCACCGCATCCCAGCCCTTCAGGCTGATGTCCTTGACCGGCTGCGGGTACTGGCCACCCGCGTTGTTGACGAGACCATCGATCTTGCCGTGCTGTGCGATCACGTCGGCGATCATGGCCTTGACGCCCGCCTCGTCGCGAATGTCGCAAGCGTGGATACTGGCCCGGCCGCCGGCCTGCGTGATTTCAGCTTGCACAGCTTCCAGCTTCTCGACGCGGCGACCGACAAGCGCGACGCTGGCCCCTAGGTTGGCCAGTTCGTGCGCGGTGCAGCGGCCAATGCCACTGCCACCACCGGTGACGATAACGGTTTGACCAACAAACAGGCCAGGGCGGAACACGGAACGGTAGGTAGATTGAGACATGATGGACATTTCCTTTCTGCACCCTCAGGCTCGCAGCATGAAATTGCCGTGGCCAAGGGCGATGGGCTTATCGGGGCTGGATTGCCATGCCTGGATGCGCAGGTTCGCCACACGCTGGCCCAGCTTGACCATCACGACGTTGGCATAGGTGTCCTGCGGACGGCCCGAGCGCAGGTAATCAATGTTGAAATCGATGGTCTTGGGCAAGTCCCGGCTGTCCATGTGCCACAGCAGGTAGAACAATCCGGCGCATTCCAGAAACCCTCCGGTGGCACCGCCATGCAGAGCCGGCAGCATGGGGTTGCCTATCAGTTTTTCCTGGAAAGGCAAGACGCAGGTGAACTCCTCGCCCTTGACATCAATGCGCAGGTCCAGAAAACGCGCAAAGGGCACCGCCTGGATCACTTCGCTCCAGTCACCCTGGGCGCGCGCATGGTCAATTTGTTCGGTCCATTTCATCGTGGCACATCCTCGTTGCGCAATACCGGTCGCCCGGAAGTAAACATGTAAATGCCGACTGCGGTGGCTATTGGGTCGTCCAACGTGTCGTGGTAAGCGGCGCCACGGACGAACGCCAGTTCTGCAGTCAACTTGTAGCAAACGGCTCCCCCCAGAATCGCCCGCCCGGGCGTCGCGGGCTTGAGGTAGTCGATGCGCAAGTCCAGCGTGGCCATCGGCCGTATCTCCGGCAGCTTGACGAAAATCGCGAATCCGAGCGCGGCGTCGAGCAGCGCAGTGATGACTCCGCCATGCAAAACCCTGGTCTGCGGATCGCCCACCAGTGCTTCCTGGTACTCGACTTTGAGCACGCACCAGTCGGTGTGCACCGCGTGCGGCAGGAAGCCCAGTTCGCGGTTATACGGCGACACATGGGCGAACTTTTGCCATCGCTTGGCGATTTCTTCTTCTTTGATGATGTGTGTTTCTGTCATCTCGACATGTCTCCAGACAAGGTGAGGGTGGGCTCTTCGCTGGCCGCCGTCACCGGATACCAGCGGGTCGCGGCTGGCGTTTCTTCATGGCGCACATGGCCGGCACGCTGCAGCCACAGCAGGTGCGCCAGGGTTTCGCCCATGGCCAGGTAAGCATGCAGCGGGTCGCTCTGCGCGCCATAAACGGCGTAGCCGAGTTCGGTGGCATTCATGCCCCCCTCGCCCAGACGCGCCAAGAACTTGCGCAGTGCCCTCTGGTGGTGCGCCACCAGTCCATGCGCGCGCTCGACCCCGGCGTGGTAGACGCCGTGGTGGGCTGGCAAGACGTACTCGATGTCCAGTCCCGCAATGGTGCGCAGGCTATCCAGGTAACGTGGCAGCGGATCGGTTTCGCCATAGGGCCAGACACCAATGTTGGGTGTGATGCGCTCGAGCAACTGGTCGCCCGTGAGCAGCAATTTCAGCTTGGGCTCGTACAAGCAGATTTGGGCAATGCTGTGTCCACCAAGCACCAGCACGTCGAAAGCATGATCGCCGATGTGCAAGGTCTGGCCGGCTTCGAGCGGCTCGACGCGAGTCGGCACGGCACAGGCCATATTGCTTTGCAACACCCCGCCCACCACCTGATGCGCATCTTCCGGCGCCACCCCATGGCGGCACATGAAGTCGATACAGTAAGCGCGGTCATCGATGCTGACCACGTGCGTCTGCCGCGCCACCGCCACCTCCTCCTCGCGCATCAGGATCGGAGCCCCGGTGCGCTCGTGCAGCCACACCGCCAGCCCGAGGTGGTCGGGGTGGTGGTGCGAGACGATGATGCGCGTCAAGCCAGCCGCCAGCGGGCCTTCCAATGCGCGCAGCCACAAGGCCCGCGCCGCCTCGCAATCGGCACCCGTGTCGAATAGGCACCAACCCTCGCTGTCGCGAATCAGGTAGATGTTGACGTGGTCGATGCCATAGTCCACCGGCAGCGTGAACATCAGGATGCCGGGCAGGACCTCCTTCAGAGGCAGCTCGACCAACCCGTCAATGACTGAAGTAGCTCGAGAGGTGCTCATGTTCACAACCGTTTCGCCACTTCTTCGAGCATGACCTCGGTGGCACCGCCACCGATAGCTTGGACGCGTGCGTCGCGCACCATACGCTCGATCGCGGCCTCGCGCATGTAGCCGAAGCCGCCGTGGAACTGCTGGCAGTCATAGACCACATCGTTGACCAGCTCGCCGCACAGCGCCTTGACCATCGACACCTCCTTGACGCAGTCGCGCCCCTGCGCGTCCAGCCAGGCCGCGTGGTAAACCAACTGGCGGGCCGCCGCCACCTGCGCTGCCCGCATGGCCATGCGCTGGCGAATCGCCTGCTTGTCCCACAGCGTGGCGCCGAAGGCCTTGCGCTCGCGCACATAGGCCAGCGTCAGCTCGATCGCGCGTGCGGCCTCGCCCATCACCTGCGCACCTAGCACCATGCGCTCGTTCTGGAAGTTGCGCATGATCTGGTAGAAGCCCTTGTTCTCTTCGCCCAGCAGGTTGGCGGACGGCACGCGGCAGTCCTCGAACACCAGCTCGGCGGTGTCGCTGCACAGCCAGCCGCTCTTGTTGAGCGCACGCCCGACCCGAAAACCCGGGGTGCCCTTCTCGACGATGAAGATCGAGATACCGCGCGAACCCTTGGCGCTCGGATCGGTCTTGGCGGCGACAAAGTACACGTCGCCATGCACGCCGTTGGTGATGAACATCTTGCTTCCGTTGATGACCCAGTGCTCACCGTCGCGCACCGCGCGTGTGCGGATGCCGGCCACGTCGGAGCCGGCATCGGGCTCGGTGACCGCCACAGCGCAGATCTTCTCGCCACCGATGATGGGCGGCAGGTAGCGTGCGAGCTGCTCTGGCGTGCCAAAGTTGGCCAGGTGCGGCGAGGCCATGTCGGTGTGCACCATCACCGTCACGGCGAAGCCGCCGTAAGTGGAACGGCCGAGTTCTTCGGCCAGGATGGCGCTGTACACGGTGTCGAGTTTCGAGCCGCCGTACTTTTCGTCGTAGCGTATGCCCAGATAGCCCAGTTCGCCCATCTTGCGCAGCAGCGCGCGCGGCACCATGCCCTGATCTTCCCAGAGCGCGGCGTGCGGCACTACTTCCTGCTCGACAAAGCGGCGCAGGTTGTCCCGGAACTGCCGGTGTTGCTCGTCAAAATAAATCGGCTCGTTCATTGCTTTTCCTCGGATTCGATTGTTTCCATGATCGCCAGCACATCACCACCGCGCACCGCGTCGCCGACGCGGCAACGCAGCTCGGCCACACGTCCCGGCGCTACCGCGCTCAGCGTATGCACCATCTTCATAGCTTCCATCTGCACCAGCGTGTCGCCCGCGTTCACACTCATGCCTACACTGACCTGCACCTGCGTCACCAGACCGGGCATGGGGGCGAGCAGGAGATTGCCGCCCAGCTCATCGGCACCCGCCGCGCCCTTGAGTGCGCGCTGCCAGCGATCGAGCCGGCGCCAGGCCCACGTACCGCTCAGGCCAGAGAGCCACACGCGTTCGCCTTGCTTGGCGTGCTGCTCCACCGCCACCGTGAAGCGAACCGTCAGGCCGTCGCACTGCAACGCCAGGGTGTCGCCGACCAATACCGCCGCCAGGGTCAACTCCCGATCGCCGACGCACACACGCCAGCTGTCACCCTGCGGCGAGACGCTGACTTCATGCACGCAGCGCTGCTCGTCTTCGAGCAGCACCTGTGTGCTGCCAGTGCCACTCCCAGCGCCGGCCGCGCGCCAGGCCCCGAGCGACTGCCAGGCCGAGCGCCCGGCCGTCGCCTGTTTGATCAGCACGCCGTGCACGGCGGCAGCCGCGATGGCCAGCCCATCGTCCGTGCGCGGCTGCCAGCCTGTGGGAAAGGCGCGTTCGATGTAATGTGTGGTGAGTACTTGCGCGAAGTGGTCATGGCGCAGCAGATCGGCCAGAAAACCGAGGTTGCTGTGCACGCCGAGCAGCACCGTGTCGTCCAATGCCGTGGCGAGCCGCCGTGCGGCGGTCGGCCGGTCGTCGGCATGGGCAATTACCTTGGCCAGCATGGAGTCGTAATAAGGCGTAACGTGACTGCCGTTGCGCATGCCGCTGTCGACCCGAACGCCCTCGCCGCGCGGCTCGCGGTAGTCGATCAGGGCGCCGATCTCGGGCGCGAAACCCGCCGCCGGATTCTCCGCGCAGACACGCGCCTCGATCGCGCAGCCGCGCTGCGTCAGGTCCGGCTGGGCGAAGCCGAGCGGCTCACCAGTGGCCACCCGCAGCTGCCATTCGACCAAATCGATACCGACCGTCAACTCGGTCACCGGGTGCTCGACCTGCAGCCGGGTGTTCATTTCCAGGAAGAAGGTGTCGCCGCTGCGGCTGTCGTGGATGAACTCGATGGTGCCGGTGCTGTCGTAGCCGATGGCGTGCCCGATCGTCAGCGCGTGCGAAAACAGGGCCTCGCGCACGGCGGGAGGCAGGTGTGGCGCGGGCGCTTCCTCAATCACTTTCTGGTGGTTGCGCTGGATCGAACATTCGCGCTCGAACAAATGGACCAGATGCCCGTGCTTGTCGCCCAGCAACTGCACTTCGAGGTGGCGTGGCTCGTCGAGGTAGCGTTCCAGCAGCACGCGGTCGTCGCCGAACGAAGCCTTCGCTTCGCGTCGCACGGTATCCAGCGCGGCCGAGAAGTCAGCCGCGCTGCGCACCACCCGCATGCCCTTGCCGCCGCCGCCGGCCGAGGCCTTGATCAGCACCGGGTAGCCGATGCCCCCGGCCGCCGCCTGCAAGACCGCAGAGTCCTGGTCGTCGGCGTGGTAGCCCGGCACCACCGGCACGCCGGCTCCGAGCGCGATGCGCTTGGATTCGATCTTCGAGCCCATGCGCCGAATCGCTTCGCGCGAGGGGCCCACAAAAATGAGCCCGACGGCTTCGCAGGCGTCAATCAGGGCCAGGCTTTCCGACAAAAAGCCGTAGCCCGGATGGATGGCCTGCGCACCGGCGGCACGCGCCGCGGCCACGATGGCAGCGGCATCAAGGTAGCTGCGCGCGGCCTCCGGCGCTCCGATGCGCACGGCCGTATCGCACAGGGCCACGTGCAGCGCCTCGCGGTCGGCGTCGGAATAGACCGCCACCGTGCGCAAGCCCATGCGGCGCGCGGTGCGGGCGATGCGGCAGGCGATCTCCCCGCGATTGGCAATCAGGAGGGTGTTAAACATCAGTCGCACGCCTTCATGCCAACACTCAGACCTGCCGCCACACCGGCAGCCGCTTGCCAAAAAAGGCTGCAATGCCGTCGCGCCCTTCTTCGGTTTCCCAGGCGTCGGCCAGCTTGTCAGCGGTGTAGATCATGTTGGTGGGCAGATCGTGCGCCTGCACATAGGCCACCAGCTTCTTGGTGGCCGCCACCGCGCCGGGCGCGCACTGCAGCAGGTCGGCGAGTTCGCGTTCAATGGCCGCGTCGAGCTGATCGGCCGCCACCACTTCTGAGAGCAGGCCCAGGCGCTGCGCCTCTGCCGCGCTCATGCGGCGCGCCGTCAGAAAGGTGCGCCGGGCGTTGGCTTCACCCATGCGCGCCACAACGTAGGGCGCGATGTTGGCCGGCAGCAGGCCCAGGCGCACCTCGGTCAGCGAGTAGATGCCGGTATCGACCGCGATCGTGATGTCACAGACAGAGATCATGCCGACGCCGCCGCCATACGCGGGGCCATTGATGCGGCCAATGACGGGCATAGGCAGCTCGTTCAGGGCGCGCAGCATGAGCGCCAGATCGCCGCTTTCGCCCACGCGCTCGGTCCGGCTCTTTTTCATGTTGTCCTGCATCCAGCCCAGGTCACCACCGGCGCAAAAGGTCTTGCCGGTGCCGGTGAGCACCACCGCGCGCACGCCCGGCGCTACGGCCAGCCAATCGACGGCACGGCGCAACTCGCTGATCAGGGTGGCGTTGAGCGCGTTATGAGTGTCGGGGCGGTTGAGCGTGAGGCGGGCCACGCCGCGCGCGTCGACGACCAGTTGCAGGGTCTCGTAGGTGGGGGTGTTCATAGAGGTTCTCTTACATGCGGTAAACAGGGGTTGCCGTACTCGGCAACGCACGGCGCGCCGCCAGCGCCAGCGCCAGGCCCAGCACGTCGCGCGAGGCCGAGGGTTCGATCAGACCGTCGTCCCACAGCCGGGAGGTGGCGTAATAGGGATCGCTCTGGCGCGCGTACTGCTCGCGTACCTTGCGTTCGATATCCAGCAGCCGCGCCTCATCAGCCGGGCCGCGCAGGTTAGAGCGCGCCAGCTCGACCATCACGTTGCTGGCAATGTCGGCGCTCATCGTGGCAACTCTGGCACTGGGCCAGGCGAACAGGAATTCGGGCTCAAAGCCGCGGCCGCACATGCCGTAGTTGCCGGCGCCATAAGAGCCGCCAACCACCAACGTGAGCTTGGGCACGCGCGCGCAAGCCATGGCATACACCATCTTGGCGCTGTGCTTGGCAATACCGCCACGCTCGGCCTCGGTGCCAACCATGAAGCCGGGGATGTTCTGCAAAAACAGCAGCGGTACTCCGCGCTGGTTGGCCAGTTCGATGAAATGCGCGCCCTTCAGGGCCGACTCGGACAGCAGCGCGCCGTTGTTGGCGAGGATGGCGACCGGCTGGCCGTGGATCGCGCCAAAGCCGGTCACCAGCGTATCTCCCCACAACGGTTTGAACTCGTGGAAAGCGCTGCCGTCGAGCAGCCGCGCAATGATTTCGCGCGCGTCGTAGGGCTGTTTGGGGTCGACCGGTACGACGCCATCGAGCTCAACCGGGTCGTAACGTGGTGCGCTGGGCGGCAGCGGCGGCACCATGGGCGGCTCGGGCGGCAGGCTGGCGACGATCTGACGCAGCATGGCCAGCGCCTGATGCTCGTCCTCGGCCAGGTGGTCGCTGACACCGGAGACACGGCTGTGCATCTCCGCGCCGCCCAGGGTTTCGCCGTCTACCACTTCGTTGATCGCGATCTTGACGATGGACGGGCCACCCAGATGAATGCGTGCGTTACCGCGCACCATCACCACTTCGTCCGACAGCGCGGGAATGTAGGCGCCGCCCGCGGTGCAACCGCCGAACACGGCCGAGAGCTGCGGCAGGCCAGCCTGCGACATGCGGCACTGGCGGTGGAAGCTGTTGCCGAAGTGGTCCTTGTCGGGAAACACGCGGTCCTGCTCCGGCAAAAAGGCGCCGCCGCAATCCACCAGGTACAGGCAAGGCAGGCGCAGGCGCTGGGCAATCTCCTGCGCCCGTATGTGTTTTTTAACGGTTTCATGGAAGAACGAGCCGCCCTTGACGGTGGCATCGTTGGCAATGAACATGCAGGGCCGCCCGGCCACCATCCCGACGCCGGTGACGATGCCCGCACCCGGCACCTCGTTGCCATACTGATCCCAGGCCGCCAGCGGCGAGAGTTCCAGGAAGGCGCTACCGTCATCGACGATGAAGTCGATGCGCTCGCGCACCAGCAGCTTGCCGCGCTCGCGGTGGCGCTGGATGTGCGCGTCGCGCCCGCCGGTGGCCACCTCGGCCAGGCGTGCGCGCAGAAGAGCGATCTGGCCCGCGTGGTGTGCAAGGTTGTCGCGGAAGCTCGGACCTTGCACATCGACCAGCGTTTGAATCACGGACATCCTGTTTCGTCCTTTGAAGCGCGGTCAGACCGCGGCGTAGCCACCATCGACCACCAACTCGGCACCCATGACGGTGGACGACTCATCGGAGGCCCCGGAACAGCACCACCGCCGACACTTCCTGATGCTGCACCGCCCGCCCAATTGGAGTGGTGCCGAGCAGCGATTTGTGATCGGCCGGATCGCTCAACAAGTCCTTGGTCATCGGCGTCTCGATGGCGCCAAGGTGAACCGAATTGACACGAATATTGAAAGGGGCGAGATAGGGCGCGCTGGCCATACTGAACAGCCGTACCTCGCCCTTGGAAGCCCCATAGGCACAGGGTGCGCCTAACGGCCGTAGATAGACAGGATGTTGATGATCGAGCCACCACCTGCCTGCTTCATCGTCGGCACCCCCGTCCGCGTGCCGAAAAAGGGGTAGCGCACGTTGACGTTGAACATGCGGTCCCACTCCGCCGCGCTGGCGAACGCCCGCCGCGACGGTTTCGCCAATCCCGGCGTTCATGTCCGCGACAGGCAGCTCGCAGTGGACCTGGCCCATGCCCATCGCACTGCCCGTCACAAGAATGACCTTGTCCTGTACTCGACCAATGACCTTCTCCTTGTCATGTGATTCAGCGCACCGCCCCACAAATCTCTTGCATTCGCTGGCCGGCGCGAAATCCCTTGAGCGAGCCGCTGTGCATCACATGGCCCGACAGGGTGCGGCCGATGACGCGTTCGGCCAGAAGGGACGCCTCGATCAGCGCCTCTAAATCGATGCCGGTCTCGATGCCCAGTTCCTGGCACATGAACACCATGTCTTCGGTGCAGATATTGCCGGCCGCGCCACCGTGCGTGTGACCCGCGAACGGACAGCCGCCCAGACCGGCGACCGAACTGTCGAACAGCCGCACGCCCATTTGCAAGGCGGCATAAACGTTGGCACCGCCGACGCCGCGCGTGTCGTGCAGGTGCAGGCCGATCTGAGCCTCCGGCACGATCGCGCGCACCGCGCCGACGCGGCGCTTGATCTCCTCGGGATTTGCCCAGCCCATGGTGTCGGCCAAGTAGACCGCCGGCAGCGGCACACGCCGGTCGGCGCAGGCATCGACCAGCCAGCGGACCTGATCGGTGAGGACCGACAGCGGCACGGCGCCACCGAGATTGCAGCCAAAGGCCGTGATCACGTAGGCCTTTTCCACCGGAATGCCCAGGGCGATGTAGCGGTCCAGCCAGCCGAGCTGGCGTTCACGCATCTCGGCCACGCTGCAATTGTTGTTGCGCTGCGAAAACGGCTCGGTTGTGTAGAACATCAGCTTGCCGTCCAGATCCACCTGTTCACAGGCGCGCGCCCGCTCGAAGCCGTTGTCGTTGAGCCAAAGCGCCGTGTAGCGGGTACCAGGGCGCTTGATGATGGCGGCGAACAATTCGGACGTGTCGGCCATCTGCGGCACCGCGCGCGCACTGACAAAGGACGCAACCTGGATCTGCCTCAGACCCGAGAGGCTCAAGGCATCAATCAGCGCGGCGCGGTCCGCCAGCGGATAGGTTTTTGGCTCCATCTGGAAGCCCTCGCGCGGTCCCTCCTCATGGAACTCGACGGAGGTAGGCAAGTTGCTCATCGCTTGTACCTCCTTCGATCAAGCCGGGCTGACTTCGGCCAGCACTTGGTGGCGCTCAACCATGTCGCCGACCCGGCAGCGCAGGCTGCTCAGGCTGCCTTCGAATGGCGCCATGACGTGCAGCTCCATCTTCATCGATTCGAGCACGATCACGGTCTGGCCGATGGAAACCTTCTCACCGACCGCCGACTTGACCGCCACCACCTTGCCCATCATTGGCGCGCCCAATTGACCGCTGGCGGCAGCGTCACCGGCGCCCCCCCCCAGATAGGGTCGTGCCGTGAACAAGCTGCTGCCCAACGCGCTGGCGAGCTCGGCCTGCCACGCGTCGCCCCGGATCGTCAGTTCCAGCGCCCGCCCACCACATTGCAGCAGGAAGCGTCCGCCCGCGAGCGGCTGCAGCGTAGCGCGCACCTTTTGCTCGCCAATGACCAGCGCACTGCTGCCCTGGTCATCGCGCATCGAAAACCGCACGGGCCATTCCGCCGCGCCCGCCTTCAACACAAGGACCGGCTGGGGTGCGGCCTGAATCGGCCCACTGCTCAGGCGCCAGCCCGTGAAACCGTCCCAGAGGGTCCAGCAGCCCAGCGCGGACGACTCGGCACGCCGTTGCGCCAGCCAGTGCAGCGCGGCAGCAGCCAGATGCTCAAGAGGCGGCGCGGCGGGAGCCACCACGCCGCGCTGCGCGTGGCGCTCGTCGATCAGGCGGGTGTGAAATGTGGCATCGCGGGTCTCCGGCCATTCCAGCAGTTCATGCAAAAATTCCAGGTTGGTGACCAGGCCGATCACCGTGCTTTCGCGCAATCCGGCCACCAGCGCCCGGCGCGCCGACTCGCGGTCGGGCCCGTGCGCGATGAGCTTGGCGATCATCGAGTCGTAGTGCGGCGAGATTTCGTCGCCACTGTCTACCCCGGACTCGACGCGCACGCCCGCGCGCGAATAATCGACCACCTGCAACCGCCCGGTAGCCGGCAAAAATCCCGCAGCGGCGTCTTCAGCGCACAGCCTGGCCTCGAAGGCGTGACCGGTGCACCGCACGTCGGCTTGCGCCAGCGGCAGGCTGTCCGTGTCGGCAATGCGCAGTTGCAGTTCGACCAGATCGAGGCCGGTGACTTCTTCGGTCACCGGGTGTTCGACCTGCAAGCGAGGATTGACCTCCAGGAAATAATATTCTTCACCCGTGACGACAAACTCAACCGTGCCCAGCCCGCGGTAATTCACGCCAGAGGCCAGCTTGACCGCATCGGCCAGGATAGCTTCACGCAGACGCGGGCTCAGACCGCTTGACGGCGCTTCTTCGATCACTTTTTGATGGCGTCGCTGCAAGGTGCACTCGCGCTCGAACAGGTGAATGGCGTGGCCCTGGCCGTCACCGGCCACCTGCACCTCCAGGTGGCGCACATGCGGCAGGTAGCGCTCGACGATCAGTTCGCCGTTGCCGAAGGCTTTTTCGGCCTCACGCATGGCACTCTCGATGCGCGACTCCAGCCCCTCCAGCGTCTCGACCACCGCCATGCCACGGCCACCGCCACCAGCCACGGCCTTGAGCAGCACGGGCAGCTTCATACCGCGCACCAGATTCAACACCTCGGCTGGGTCGGTCATGCCGCTTTCGCTGCCGGGAATGACCGGCACGCCGAGACGGGCTGCCTCGCGCTTGGCACTGGCTTTGCCGCCGACGCGCTCGATGGTGTCGGCCCGGGGTCCAATGAAGGTCAAGCCAGCCGCATCCAGTGCGCGCACAAAGGCCGGATTTTCCGAGACAAAACCGTAGCCCGGATGAACGGCGTCGGCGCCCACACGCCGGGCCGCCGCGATGATGGCATCGATGTTCAGATAACTCTCGCTGGGCGCTGCACCCCCGAGTTCGACCGATTCACCGATCTCACGCACATGGCGGGCAAACCGGTCGGCACTGGAGTGCACGGTGGCCACTTCCAGGCCGAGCTTGCGGCAGGTGCGGGCAATGCGGCAGGCGATCTCGCCGCGGTTGGCAATGAGGACTTTCTTAAGCATGCCCAACTCCTGCGGCGAAGTGGGTCATCAAGACGGTGTGGATGCGTTGCATGGCTGGCGTCCTGGTTAAAAACGGAAGACACCGAACGGCGTCGGTTTGGCGGCAGTCCGGGATGCGAGGTCGAGCAGCAGTCCCATGGCGTCGCGTGTTTCCACCGGATCGATGATGCCGTCCACCCACAAATTCGAGGAGAAGTTCGCAGCAGGCTGGAAGTCTTCGTAAATCTTGCGTACCGGCGCCTTGAACGCCTCTTCTTCCTCGGGCGTCCACTCTTTTCCCTCGGTCTTGTTGATCTGTCTGCGCACCAGTGCCATCACCGTGGCGGCCTGATCCGGACCCATGATGGCCGCGCGGCCGGTCGGCCAAGCAAACATCGCGGTCGGGTTGAACGGGCGGCCACACATCGCCAGGTAACCTGCACCGTAAGAGGCGCCCATGATGATGGTGTACTTGGGCACGTTGGCCGAGGCCATCGCCGTGATCATCTTGGCCCCGGCTTTGGCAATGCCAGCCTGCTCGGCGGCGCGCCCGACCATGAAGCCGGTCACGTCGGCCATGAACAGCAGAGGGATGTCTCGCTGGCAGCACAGATCGATGAAGTGCGCCGCCTTCATCGCGCTTTCCGGGAACAGCACGCCCTGGTTGGCCAGGATGCCAACCTCGTGGCCATGGATGCGAGCAAAGCCGGTCAGCAGGGTGTCGCCGTACATCGGCTTGAATTCCTGGAACCGGCTGTCATCGACGAAACGCGCCAGAATCTCGCGCGTGTCGGTCGGGATTTTGGTGTCGCGGCTGATGATGCCGTAAATCTCGCGCGGATCGAAGCGCGGAGGCACCGACGGCTGACGCGTCCAGCGTGGCTTGGGCTGCTCACCCAGGTCCCGTACGATTTCACGCGTGATGGCCAGCGCGTGGCGGTCATCTTCGGCAATATGATCAGTGACACCGCTGACGCTGCAGTGCATCTTGGCGCCGCCCAGCGACTCTGCATCCACCGTCTCGCCGGTGGCGGCAAAGGTCAACTCGGGGCCACCGAGGTACATATAGCCTTGTTCCTTGACAATCACCGCCTCGTCGCACAGCGCCGGGATGTAGGCGCCACCCGCCGTGCAAGGCCCCATCACCACGGCAATCTGCTGGATACCCTCGGCCGACATGCGTACCTGGTTGTTGAAAATGCTGCCGAACTGCCCCACATCGGGAAAGATGTTGGCCATCTCAGGCAGGAAGGCGCCACCGCTGTCCACCAGCGTGATGCAGGGCAAGCGGTGTGCCCAGGCAATTTGCTGCGCCCGCACATGCTTCTTGCAGGTCATGCCGTAGTAGGTGCCACCCTTCACGGTGGCGTCGTTGGCAATGATCATGCACGGACGGCCCTGCACCAGACCGATGCCGGTGATGATGCTGGCACCCGGCGGCACGCCGTCGTACATGCCCTCGCCGGCAAGCATGCCGACCTCTAGGAAAGGCGAACCTGGATCGAGCAGCACTTCGACGCGATGGCGCGGCAGGATCTTGTTGCGCGCCAGGTGTTTTTCCCGCGCTTTCGGGGGGCCTCCGGCCAGCGCCAGTTGGCGACGGCTTTGCAGGTCCGCAATCACGGCCTGGTAGGCTTTTTGGTTGAGCCGAAATTCGTCGTCGGAAGTCGATATGCGGGAGGAAAGGATGGTCATATGTGATTGCGCCTATTCGCGAGACAAAGCATTCAGCCGCTCAGGCCTTGAACACCGGTGTACGGCGTGCCTCGAAGGCCGCCAGACCTTCGCTGACGTCGTCATCGAGCAGAGCCGCGCTGGCCAGGTCTTCCTCAAGCTGGAGACCGACCTCCGACGAACCCTCCATGCCTTGCCGTGCCAAACGTTTCATGGTGGCCATGCCGATGCGGCTGCGCGTGGCGATCTTGCTGCAATACGCCAGCGCCGCTTCACCCAACTGCTCAGGCTCGACCACATAGTTCACCAGCCCCCACTGCTCGGCGGTGGCGGCATCGATCCAGCGCGCCGAAAAGAACAGGTCCAGGCCACGGCGCAGACCCGCAATGCGTGGCATGCGCTGGCTGCCGCCCCACCCGGGAATCAGGCCGAACTGGGCATGCTGGTCGCCAAAGCGCGCGTCCTTGGCCGCAAAGATGATGTCGCAGGCCAGCATCAGTTCGCTGCCACCGGCCAGGGTCAGACCCTGGCAGGCCGCCACCACCGGCAAATCGCTGCGTTCCAGGCGCTTGAGCACGCTGTGACCATAGCTGATGAAGTGCTTGAGCCTGGCTGGATCGCCACGCAGCGACTTCACCTCATCCAGATCGGCGCCGGTGCAGAAGTGCTTGCCTTGCGCCCGGATCAGAATGGCGCGCACACCGGAGTCGGATTTCTCGAATCCGTCGATGGCGGCCTCGATGGCCGCATGAACGGACATCGACAGGCAATTGAATTTTTCGGGGCGGGCTAACTCGATAATTCCAACGGCGCCGGCACGGCTGATCTCCACTGGGGATGTCTGAATCATTTCTTGCTCTCCTTGGCGTACTGCACGGCGGCGCGTCCCACGCGCTCGCGGGCAACGATCAGCTTCATGATTTGCGCCGTTCCGTCGCCGATTTCCAGGCCCATCACGTCGCGCAGGCGCTGCTGGTGAGGCAGGTCCATCGACCAGCCATAGTGCCCAAAGGTCAGCAGGCACTGGTGAATCGCGTCAAAAGCGGTCTTGGGGCCCATCCACTTGACCATGGCCGCTTCCGCGGTGTGCGGCTGACCGGCATCGCGCAGGGCCAGGCCGTGGTAGCAGAGCTGGCGGCAAGCGGCGATCAGGGTCTCGAACTCGACAAGGGGAAAGCTCACGCCCTGGTACTGCGCCAGCGGCGCGCCAAAGGTCTGGCGTTCCTTCACGTATTCCCAGGCTTCGTCGATCGAGGCCTGCGCGGCGGCCACGCACTGCAGCGCGATCAGGATGCGGCTGAAGTCAAAGCCCTGCATCACCTGCGTGAAGCCTTTGCCCTCCTCGCCCAGCCGGTTCTCGACCGGCACCCGCACATCGTCGAAAAACACCGAACCACGGCCGATGATCTTGCTACCAACATCGTTGAAGCGCGTGCGTTGCACGCCGGGCTGATTCAGATCGACCAGGAAGGCGCTGATGCCTCGTGCGACATCCTCGGGCTTTCCGGTGCGTGCGAACAACACCATGGCATCGGCCTGGTCGGCAAAAGTGATGGAGGTTTTCTCGCCGGAAAGCACGTACTCGTCGCCCACGCGACGCGCCTTGAGTTGCAGATTGGCGGCATCCGAGCCGCCCCGTGGTTCGGTCAGACCCAGCGCGACGATGGCCTCGCCCGCCACGATCCGGCTGTTCCAGGTGCGCGCCAGCTCGGGGGACGCATTGGCATGGATGATGGCGCCCATCAGCGAACTGAGCAGCTGCATGTAGCTGACGTTGAAGTCACCATAGGCAATTTCCTCGGTGATCATGCCGGCCGTGACGCCACTGAGGCCCAAGCCGCCATATTCCTCGGGCAGATCAACACCGATCAGACCGAGCGAACCCATTTCCTTGAACAAGGCCCGGTCGATGCCAGGTTGCGATTCGCGCTTCTGGTAATCGGGCCTGAGCTTCTCTCGTGCAAAGCGGCGCGCCACGTCACGCAGCGCAATCTGGTCATCGTCGAACATCATGGGTAAATCTCCTGACTGACTGTTGTCGAAATCGCCGCCTGCATCACACCGTCAATCCGGACGAAGAATTTGAGGTGCTCGCCAATTGCATGGCTGGTCGTTGTCGCATGATATCATCGAACAGGTGTTAGTTAGATTTTTAAAGAGGCGTTCCCCATGTCCACCGAAGCCACTGTTTTCTTTCCGACGCTACTCTCCGTCCTGAAGGTAGGCGCGCACACCCTTCGCAACCGAACGCTGATGGGATCGATGCACACACGTCTGGAGTCGCTGGACCGGTCGATCGACCGGCTGTCCCTGTTCTATGCCGAGCGCGCACGCGGCGGCGCGGGCCTGATTGTCACGGGCGGCTATGCCCCCTGCCAGGATGGCCTGCTGGATGAAACGGGTCCCCTGCTTATCACGACGGCACAAGCCGATGTGCTCAGACCGATCCCTCAGGCGGTGCACGCCGAGGGCGGCAAGATCATTCTGCAAATCCTGCACACAGGGCGCTACGCAAAAGTCGCCAGGCCAGTGGGCGCTTCTGACATCCCCTCCCCGATCAACTCCCGCGCGCCCCGCGCCTTGAGCACGGCCGAAGTCTGGCAAACGGTGGAAGACTATGTACGCTGTGCCGAACTGGCGCAACGCGCCGGCTTCGACGGCGTCGAGATCATGGGCTCGGAGGGCTACCTGCTCAACCAGTTCACCGTCACGCGCACGAACAACCGCAGCGACGAATTTGGCGGCAGCATGGAAAATCGTCATCGCCTGCCGGTGGAGATCGTGCGGCGCACGCGCGAACGCCTGGGGTCGCAGTTTCTGCTCATGTATCGGGTTTCGGCGCTCGATCTGGTCGAGGGCGGTGCCCCGGCTGACGACATCATCCAGCTCGCCCAGGCGGTGCAGGCCGCAGGCGCTGACATCCTCAATACAGGCATCGGCTGGCACGAAGCGCGCATCCCGACCATTGCCTACGTGGTGCCGCGCGCGGCGTGGCGCTTTGCAGCGGCCCGCATCAAACAAGCAGTGACGATTCCTGTCATCGTCTCCAACCGGATCAACACGCCCGATCTGGCCGAAGAAATCCTGGCCAGCGGTGACGCCGATATGGTGTCGATGGCGCGCCCCTTCCTGGCCGATGCCGACTTCGTACGCAAGGCGGCGCAGGGCCGCGCCGATGAGATCAACACCTGCATCGCCTGCAACCAAGCCTGTCTCGACTACATCTTCGCCGACCGCCCCGCCACCTGTCTGGTCAATCCACGCGCCGGGCGCGAGCTGGAGTTCTCGCTGATGCCGTCACGGGCCATGCAGCGCAAGGTGGCGGTGATCGGTGCCGGCGCGGCCGGACTGGCCTGCGCGCTGACTGCGGCGGAACGCGGTCATGCGGTCACCCTGTTCGAGGCTGGACCCGAGATTGGCGGCCAGTTAAACCTGGCCCGGGCCGTGCCGGGCAAGCAGGAGTTCAACGAACTGTTGCGCTATTTCAGGCAAGGCGTGGCTCGGCATGGCGTGACGCTCAGGCTCAACAGCCGGGCGGATGCCCCATCTCTAGCTGCCGGTCACTACGACCGCATCGTGATAGCCACCGGCGTGCGCCCGCGCCTGCCGCAGCTCCTGGGCATGGCTCACCCGAAAGTGATGAGCTATGCCGATCTGCTGTCGGGTCGGGTGCAGGCAGGCCGCCGGGTCGCGGTGATCGGCGCCGGTGGCATCGGTTTCGATGTAGCCACCTTCCTGCTGCATGACGAGCATGAGGGTAATGCTGCCAACGCGCCTCAGGCGCTTGAGCAGTTTTACGCTGAATGGGGCGTCGATACCTCGCCCGCAGCTGCGGGTGGCCTCAAACCGGCACAGCCAATCAGCGCGCCACGCGAAGTCACCCTGTTGCAGAGAAAACCTGAAAAGCCTGGACGCAGTCTGGGTATGTCCACTGGCTGGGCACTCAAGGCCGAGCTGGCGCGGCGCGGCCTGCGCACGCTGCCAGGATGCGTCTATGAACACATCGATGACGCCGGGCTGCACCTGCGCGTCAACGGTGTACCGCAGACGCTGAACGTGGACACCATCGTGATTTGCGCCGGCCAGGACAGCGAGAACGCGCTGGTCGCCGAATTGCGCGCGCTCGGCCTGGCGCCCGATGTCATCGGCGGCGCCGAGCTGGCCGCCGAACTCGACGCCTTGCGCGCCATTGACCAAGGCACACGCCTCGGTCTGGCGATTTGAGTCCACTGGAACACCACCATGGATTTCGCCCACAACCAGGAACATGAAGCGATACGCGAAGCAATCGGCAAAATCTGCGCTCGCTTTGACGACAGCTACTGGCTCGAACGGGACCGGCTGGGCGGCTTTCCGCATGAGCTGCACCGCGCTCTAGCCGACGGCGGCTGGCTCGGCGTTTGTCTGCCACAGGAATATGGCGGCGTCGGACTGGGCATCAGTGAAGCGACCGTGATGATGCAGACCATCTCACAGTCGGGTGCGGGGCTGTCTGGCGCATCGGCGGTGCACATGAACATTTTCGGCTTGCAGCCCGTGGCGGTGTTTGGCAACGAGGAGCAGAAACGCCGCATGCTGCCTCCGCTGATCCAGGGCAAGGAGAAGGCCTGCTTCGCCGTCACCGAGCCCAACACCGGCCTGAACACCACCCGTCTGAAAACCCGCGCCGAACGGGCAGGCGACCACTATGTGCTGTCTGGCCAGAAGGTCTGGATATCGACCGCCCAGGTGGCAGAGAAGATGCTCATTCTGGCGCGCACCACTCCGATCGAGGACTGCAAGAAACCGACCTTCGGCCTGAGCCTGTTCTACACCGACCTCGACCGCAGTTTTGTCGAGGTGCGCGAAATCGAAAAGATGGGACGCAAATCGGTCGACTCGAACGAACTCTTCATCGACGGCTTGCGCGTGCCGGTAGGAGACCGCATCGGCGAAGAAGGCCGCGGCTTTGAGTACATCCTGCATGGCATGAACCCGGAGCGGGTGCTGATCGCGGGCGAGGCCGTCGGCCTGGGTCGGGCGGCGCTGCAGGTAGCCGTCAAGTACGCCCGCGAGCGCGTGGTCTTTGACCGGCCCATCGGGCAGAACCAGTCTATCCAGCATCCGCTGGCGCAATCATGGATGGAGCTTGAGGCCGCTGAAATGATGGCGATGCGCGCGGCCTGGAAATACGACAACAGCCTGCCCTGCGGCGCCGACGCAAATGCTGCCAAGTACATGGCGGCCGAGGCTGGTTTCAACGCCTGCCAGCGCGCCATGGCCACGCTGGGCGGCTATGGCTATGCCAAGGAATACCACGTCGAGCGTTATCTGCGCGAAATGATGATTCCGCGCATCGCGCCGATCAGCCCGCAACTCATCCTGTGCTTCATCGCTGAGAAGGTGCTGGGCCTGCCTAAATCCTATTGACATTCACGAGCTCGCGACCGATTTTCTTCCCGCTGAGGCCAGCAATACCCAATTTTTACCCAGGCCAGCACCCACCCCATCATGACTACCACCCACGACAGCGAACGCGCTGAACAACTGACCATGCTGCGCGAAAGCGCGCTAAGTTTCGTCACCAAAGAATCACCACTCAACCGTGCCCGCGCCCTGCGCCAACAGGTGCCGGGCTACGACCGCCGCTTCTGGAGCGCCCTGGCCGAGCAGGGCTGGACCGGGCTGCTGGTGCCCGAACAATTGGGCGGCTACGCCCAGGGTTTCGCTGAGATGGCCGAGGTGGCGGCCGCCCTGGCTTCTCAGGTCGCGCCCGAACCGGTGGTGCCGGTGCTGGTGTTTGCCGGCCGGCTGCTGTCCCATGTGGGTGCCACCGAGCTATCGATGCGTCTCTTGACCGAACTCGCCGAGGGTCGCACGCTACCCGCCGTGGCCTGGCAGGAAGATGTAACCGGCGCGAAAGACCAGCCCGGTCTGGCCGCGACCCGGCTGGAGCGCCAGGGCGACTCCCTGCTGATACATGGCTACAAGCGCCATGTACGCCCCGGTGCCGGGGCCGACGGCTACATCGTCAGCGCCACCAACCCACAAGGTCTGGTCCTGGTGTGGGTGCCGGCAGATGCATCCGGCCTTACCCTGTCGAGCCAGCCGCTGGCCGACGGCAGCTATGCAGCACAGCTCAACTTGAACAGCGTTCGCCTGCCCGCCAGCCACCTGCTGGCCGAAGGGGCCGCCGCCGCGGCCGCGCTGACCCGCGCCTACGACGAAACCCTGGTACTGGCCAGCGTTGAACTGCTGGCCCTTGTGCGCAGCATGCTGACCATGACACAAGACTACCTGCGAACGCGGATCCAGTTCGGCAAGCCGATAGGCAGCTTCCAGTCACTGCAGCACCGCACTGTGGACCTGTTGATTCAGCAGGAACTGACTGCCAGCGTGGTGACGCAGGCTCTGGCCCTGCTAGATGACCCGGCCGCCGACGCCAGCGCGCGCTCTGCCCTGGCAAGCCGCGTCAAGTCGCGCGCGTCGGATGCGGGGCTGCAGGTGGCGCGGGAGGCGGTGCAACTGCACGGCGCCATCGGCGTCACCGACGAATACGACCTGGGCCTGTATCTGCAGCGTGCTCTGGTGTTGGCCGCCTGGCTGGGCAATGGCAACCAGCAGCGCCGCCGCTACGCCAACCTCACCCAAAACGCCACCGCGCAGGAGCACGCATGAACACCACCGCCTCCACTTCCACTTCCACTGACTGGAATGCGTTCGACAACGCCAGCTTTCGCGCCACACTGCGCGAATTCTTTGAAGAACATTTCCCCAGCGAATGGCGCTACCCGCAACGGCGCCTGCGCTGGTCCGAAATCGGCCCTTGGTACCTGAGGCTTTCAGAAAAAGGCTGGGTCGCGCCGAGTTGGCCCACGCAGTACGGCGGCATGGGACTCTCACCCGAGAAACTCATCATCTTCATTGAAGAGCAGGAGCGCTGGGGCGTGGCGCGCGCGCCCGACATGGGCATCACCATGGTCGGCCCGCTGCTGATCAACCATGGCAACGACGCCCAGCGCGCCTACTACCTGCCCAAGATCATTTCCGGTGAGCACATCTGGTGCCAGGGTTACTCGGAACCCAATTCGGGCTCCGACCTGGCCAGTCTGCGCACCGAGGCGGTGGTCGATGGCAACGATTTTATCGTCAACGGGCAAAAGACCTGGACCACGCTGGCACAGGACGCCACCCACTTTTTCCTGCTGGTGCGCACCGACAAATCGGCCAAGAAGCAGGAAGGCATCAGCTTTTTGCTGGTCGACATGAACACGCCGGGCATCACGGTGCGCCCCATCCGCAACATCGCGGGCAGCGAAGACTTCTGCGAGGTCTTCCTGGAAAACGTGCGCGTGCCGCGCACCAGCATCGTCGGCGAGCTTAACAAGGGCTGGACCATCGCCAAGGCGCTGCTCGGATTCGAGCGCATCTTCCTGGGCAGCCCCAAACAAAGCCAGTACGCGCTGGCGCGCGTGCAGGAAGCCGCGCAGCGCCTCGGCCTGTTCGAAGACACCGGCTTCGTGGACCGCTACACCAAGCTGGCGCTGGACGTGTCCGACCTGGGCGCGCTCTATGGCCGTTTCATCGATCAAGTCAAGCGCGGCGAAACCCTGGGACCCGATGTCTCGATGCTCAAGCTGTTCGCCACCGAAACCTATTCGCGGCTGGCCGACCTGCTGGTCGATGTCATGGGATCGAGTGGCGGCACGCCCGGCTCCACAGCCCTGCCCGGTGGCAAAACCGATGCGTTGACCACCTTCTACAATGCGCGCCCGGCCACCATCTACGGCGGCAGCAACGAAGTGCAACGCAACATCCTGGCTTCCAGCGTGCTGAAGTTGCCGTCATGAGCGCATCGGGCTATCCGGCATTTGACGGCTGCGGCCCGGACGCGCTGTTCGCGCAAGGGTTGGCGCAAGGTCGCTTTAAAATCCAATGTTGCAGCGCCTGCGGTCAGCATGTGTTTTATCCGCGCGCGCTGTGCACCCATTGCGGCTCGGCCCAGCTCGACTGGATTGAACCCAGCGGGGTCGGCTGCGTCTATTCCAGCACCACGGTGCGCCGCAAGCCGCAAGCCGGTGGCGACTACAACGTGGCGCTGGTGGACCTAGCCGAAGGGCCGCGGCTGATGTCGCGCATCGATGGCATTGCACCCGACCAGGTGCGCATCGGCATGCGGGTGCAGGCGCGCGTGATCGACGATCCTGCCAAGGGCAAGTTGCTGGTCTTCATCCCCGAGGGCGCCACACCATGAGCGCCGCGTCGGGCCGTTCCCAAGCAAGCTCGCACCGCAGTGCGCAGCACGAAGGTCCTCCATGAGCACCATCTCTCCCCTGCGCGGCGCGGCCGCCATCGTGGGTGCCAGCCTGGGCGGCGTGCCCATGGCCCCCGGTCGCAGCGCGCTCGAAATTCTGGGCGAAGCGGTGCACGGCGCGCTGGCCGATGCAGGCTTGAAGCTGTCCGATGTCGATGGCCTGTTCACCGGCTCGTCCTATCACTTCCTTGCAGGTTTATCGGTGGCCGAATATCTGGGTATCCATCCCAAGTTCTGCGAAGCCACGATGGTCGGCGGCTCGTCTTATGTGGGCCACCTGCTCACTGCGGCCATGGCGCTGCACACCGGCCAGTGCGACGCGGCGCTCATTTGCTACGGCAGCAACCAGGGCTCGGGCTTCGGCAAGCTCAAGTCGATGGCCGAAACGCCCTTGTACGAGGCGCCATACGAGCCACGCTACCCGATCTCCAGCTACGCCCTGGCCGCAGCGCGCCACATGCACCAATACGGCACCACGCGCGAGGACCTGGCGCACATCGCGGTGGCAGCGCGCCAGTGGGCACAACTCAATCCGCTGGCCCACACGCGAGATCCACTCAGCATCGGACAGGTGCTGGCTTCGCGGCTGGTGAGCGATCCGCTGTCGGTGCTCGATTGCTGCCTGGTCACCGACGGCGGCGGCGCCCTGGTGCTGGTGCGCAGCGAGCGGGCACGCGACTTTCCCAAACCGCCGGTCTATGTCCTAGGCACGGCTGCGGCCACCTGGCACCGCCAGATCGGCTCCATGCCCGACCTGACTGTCACCGCAGCCGCCGAGTCCGGGCCGCGCGCCTTTGCCATGGCCGGTCTGGCACCGAAGGACGTGGACGTGCTGGGGTTGTACGACGCCTTCACCATCAACACGCTGCTGTTCCTCGAAGACCTGGGCTTTTGCGCCAAGGGAGAAGGTGGCGCTTTCGTGCGCAACGGGCGCATCGCACCGGGGGGCGATTTGCCGGTCAATACCAATGGCGGCGGTCTGTCGTGCTGTCACCCTGGCATGTACGGCATGTTCCTGCTGATCGAGGCCGTGCAGCAACTGCGCGCCGAGGCCGGCGACCGCCAGGTACCGGGCGCAGAGATCGCCCTGTGTCACGGCAACGGCGGCGTTCTCTCCAGCCAGGTGACGGCCCTGCTGGGCACGGCCGCCACCGTCTGATTTTTCAAATCAACAACCAGGAGTCATTTCATGAGCAAGGGCAACATGCTGCAAGACAAAGTCGCCGTGGTCACCGGCGCGGGCCGGGGCATCGGCCGCGACATCGCACTGATGATGGCGGCGCAAGGCGCCAAGGTGGTGGTCAACGACATCGGCGCCTCGGTCGGCGGCGAAGGCAATGACGCCAGCCACGGCCAGCAGGTGGTCAACGAGATCAAGGCCGCTGGCGGCCAGGCCGTTCTCAGCACCGACAGCGTCTCGACCTGGCCCACGGCCAACCGCATCATCGAATGCGCGGCCGACACCTTCGGGCGCATCGACATCGTCGTCAACAACGCCGGCATCCTGCGCGACCGCCTGTTCTTCAACATGTCGCCCGAGGAGTGGAGCGCCGTCATCGACGTGCACCTCAACGGCAGCTTCTTCACTTCGCGCGCCGCCGCCCCGCACTTCAAGACGCAGAAGTCGGGTGCCTATGTGCACATGACTTCCACGTCCGGCCTGATCGGCAACCTGGGCCAGGCCAACTACGCCGCTGCCAAGCTGGGCATCGTGGCCATGTCGCGCCACATCGCCGGCGACATGCAACGCTACAACGTGCGTTCCAACTGCATCTCGCCGTTCGCCTGGAGCCGCATGATCGGCGCCATCCCCACCGACACACCCGAGCAGCAGGCACGCGTGGAAAAACTAAAAAAACTCGGTACCGAGCAGATTGCGCCCATGGCCACCTTCCTGGCCAGCGATGCCGCAGCCGACGTCACGGCCCAGATCTTCGCCGTGCGCGGCAACGAGATTTTCCTCATGAGCCAGTCGCGCCCGATCCGCGGCATGCACACCGCCGAGGGCTGGACACCCAAGACCATCGCCGAGCGCGTGTTGCCCGCCATGAAGCAGAACTTCTATCCGCTGGAGAGCTCGAACATCGTGTTCTCCTGGGATCCCGTCTGACGTCATCTGCCATGGCGATCAACTACGAGAAACTGATGGCATGGCCGTTCGAGGACGTTCGCCATCGCTACACCCAGCGCGACACCATGCTCTACGCACTGGGCGTGGGCCTGGGCACCGACCCGACCAACGAGACCGAGCTGCGCTTTGTCTATGAAAAGAACCTGCTGGCGCTGCCCACGCTGCCGGTGGTGCTGGGCTATCCCGGCATGTGGCTCAAGGACCCGGCCACCGGCGTTGACTGGGTGCGGCTGGTGCATGGCGAACAGGGCTTGCGCCTGCACCGGCCGGTGCCGCCCGAGGGTGAAGTGATCGGGCGCACGCGGGTGAGCCAGATCATCGACAAGGGGCCGGACAAGGGGGCTCTGATCTACACCGAGCGCACGGTGACGGACGCCACCAGCGGCGAACTGCTGGCCACGCTGACCTCGACCACCTTCTGCCGCGCCGACGGTGGCTTTGGCGGCCCGGCCGGGCCGGTCAAAACCGTGCATGAGCTGCCCACGCGCGCGCCTGATCACAGCGACGATTTCGCCACCCAGCCGCGTGCCGCGCTGATCTACCGCCTCTCGGGCGACTACAACCCGCTGCACGCCGAACCCGCGGTGGCAAGCGCCGCTGGTTTCAAGCAGCCCATCCTGCACGGCCTGGCCACCTACGGCATCGCCGGCTGGGCACTCACCCAGCGCGTCTGCGGCGGCGACCCGAGCGCCCTGCAGTCGCTGGATGTGCGTTTTTCGTCACCCGTTTACCCCGGCGAAACGATACGCACCGAGCTCTGGGTGGATGGCAAGGTCGTTTCCTTTCGCGCCCGCGCCGTCGAACGCGACATCGTCGTGCTGAACAACGGACGCGCCGAGCTGCGCTGACCGTCCTTTGCCTTTCATTTTCGTTTTCAATTTTTTTCAAGGAGCCTCAACATGAACTACGCTGACTTTCAATTCCTCAAGTTCGACCACAAGCCCAACGGCGTGCTGGTCATCACCATCAACCGCCCCGAGGTCATGAATGCCACCAATGGCCGGCTGCACTGGGAGCTGACCAAGATCTGGGGCGTGGTCACTGACGATGCCAAGACCAAGGTGGCGGTCATCACCGGCGCGGGCGACCAGGCCTTCTCGGCCGGCGGCGACCTGGAATGGGTGGCCGGCATGGTCGGCAACCCGAAGGAAATCGCCAACACCATGACCGAGGCTTCGGACGTGGTCTACAACATGATGGCCTGCGACAAGCCCATCATCTCGGCCATCAACGGCGTGGCCGTCGGTGCCGGTCTGGCAGTCGCCTTCCTGGCCGACATCAGCATCATGGCCGAGGAGGCCAAGATTACCGACGGCCATGTCAAGATCGGCGTCGCCGCCGGCGACCACGCAGCCATTCTGTGGCCGCTGCTGTGCGGCATGGCCAAGGCCAAGTACTACCTGATGACGGCCGAGTTCGTGAACGGCAAGGAAGCCGAGCGCATCGGTCTGGTCAGCCTGTGCGTGCCGCGCGCCGAGCTGATGGACAAGGCCATGGCCGTGGCCAACAAACTGGCCAATGGCAGCCAGCAGGCGATCCGCTTCACCAAGCGCTCGCTCAACGGCTGGATGAACGTGGCGCGCCCGATCTTCGAGAGCTCGCTGGCGATGGAAATGCTGTGCTTCCTGGGCGAAGACGCCAAGGAGGGCGTGGCCTCGGTGCGCGAGAAGCGCGCGCCCAAGTTCCCCTCGGCCCAGGTCTGATTGAGTTCGCTCCTTCTCCCGCTGGGGGAAGGAGCCAAAACGCCCCACCACACAGGAGAACACCCCATGGATTTCGCACTGACCCAAGAACAACGGATGATCTACGAGTACGGCGACCGTATCTCGAAGCAGTTCGACCACAATTACTGGCGCGGCTACGCCGACAAGAACGAGCGCCCCACCGAGCTGTACCAGCAGATCACCAACGACGGTTTTCTCGGCATCATGGTGCCCGAGGCCTATGGCGGTGCCGGCCAGGGCATGACCGAGATGCTGCTGTTCATGGAGGGACTGGCCAACAACGGCATTCCGCTGCTGAACCTGGTGGTCGGCCCGACCATGACCATGGGTCTGCTGGCCAAGCACGCCAGCGAGGACATGAAGCGCCGCTTTCTGCCGGGCGGCTGCTCCGGCGACATCAAGTTCTGCTTCGCCATCACCGAACCGAACGCCGGCTCCAACTCGATCGAGATCACCAGCATCGCCAAGCCCGATGGCCAGGGCGGCTTCAAGCTCAACGGCCAGAAGGTCTACATCACCGACGCCAACTGCGCCGACTACGCCATGGTCGTGACCCGCACCACAGCGCGCGCTGACGTGAAGAAAAAGACCGACGGCTTCACCATCTTCATGGTCGACATGAAGAAAAAAGGCATCAGCAAGACACTGATTCCGATTGCCTTCCCGGTGCCAGAAACGCAGTGGCAGCTGTTCTTTGACAACGTGGAGCTCACCGAGGCCGATGTGCTGGGCGAAGTCGGCAAAGGCTTCAACATCCTGTTCGACACGCTCAACCCCGAGCGCATCATCCTGTCGGGCTTGTGTACCGGCGTCGGACGCTTTGCCTTGAAGAAGGCCGTGGCCTATGCCAACGACCGCAAGGTGTTCAACAACACCCCCATCGGCGCCTACCAGGGCGTGCAGCACCCGCTGGCGATTGCCCGCTGCGAGATCGAGATGGCCTCACTGATGGCGCTAAAGGCCGCCTGGGCCTTCGACCAGGGCCTGCCTGCCGGGGAGTTTTCCAACATCGCCAAGTACGCGGGTGCCGAAGCCGGCATCCACGCCGTTGACGCGGCGATCCAGACCCATGGCGGCAACGGTTTCACCAAGGAATACGGCATTTACGACCTGTACGGTCTGGTGCGGTTGCTGCGCACGGCCCCGTTGAACCGCGAGCTGGTGTTGAACTACATCGCGGAGCATGTGATGGGCCTGCCGCGCTCCTATTGACAGGCCACCATGGGTAACAACGCTCCCCTGCCCGCCTTTGGTGCCCTGGCCGGCCTGAAGGTGATTGACCTCTCACGCGTGCTCGGTGGCCCGTACTGCGGACAGATTTTGGCCGACCACGGCGCGCAGGTCATCAAGGTCGAGCCGCCCGCTGGCGACGAGACCCGCGCCTGGGGCCCACCCTTTGCCGACGACGGCACGGCGGCCTACTACAACGGCCTGAACCGCAACAAGCGCGACATCGTGATCGACCTGTCCAAGCCCGAAGGGCGCGAGATTGTGCTCAAGATGCTGGCAGACGCTGACGTGCTGATCGAGAACTTCAAGATCGGCACGCTGGAGCGCTGGGGCATCGGCTATGAACAGACGCTGCGCGAGCGCTTCCCGCGCCTGATCCACTGCCGGGTCAGCGGCTTCGGCGCCGATGGGCCGCTCGGCGGCGCGCCTGGCTACGACGCGGTGGCACAGGCACTGGGCGGCCTGATGAGCGTCAACGGCACGCCGGACACCGGCCCGCTGCGGGTCGGTGTCCCGGTGGTCGACATCACCACCGGCCTGTCGGCCGTGATAGGGGTGCTACTGGCGGTGATCGAGCGGCAGCGCTCCGGGCGCGGGCAGTTCGTCGAGGCCACGCTGTACGACACCGCCGTGTCGCTGCTGCATCCGCAAAGTGCAAACTGGTTGCAGTCGGGCCAGACACCCAGGCTCAGCGGCAATGCGCACTCCAACATCGTGCCCTACGACAAGTTTCCGACCCGGACCTGCGAGGTCTTCCTGGGCATCGGCAACAACGGGCAGTGGAAAAAACTGTGCGAGTTCCTCGGCCATCCCGACATGGCCAGCGAGCCGCGCTTTGCCACCAACGCCGAGCGTTTTCGCCATCGCGACGAACTGCGCGCCTTGCTAGAGGCGCAGTTGCAAGAGGTGGATGGCGAACAGCTGTGCCGTGACCTACTGGCCGCCGGTATTCCGGCCGGCGCCGTCAGGGCCATTCCGCAGGTATTGACGGACCCCCACACCCTGCATCGGGACATGGTGGTGCAGGTCGAGGGTGTGCCTGGCATCGGCATCCCGGTCAAGCTGTCACGCACACCGGGGCGCGCCCACAGCGCGCCGCCGCGCTTCGGCCAACACACACGTGAGCTGCTGACGGAGCACGGCTACGGCGCCGCCACCATTGATGCCCTGATCGCACGGGGAAGCATCGTAGAACACGTTGCGACATGAACTCTGCCTGCCAGAGACAAGGGGAAACCCCATATACCTAACTAATGTTAGGTGAGAAAATGAAAGCCTTTATGCAGAACAGAAAATCGGATCGGCAAGCTGCGCACAGGCAGGTGGTCGACCGTGCTATGTCATAGGCACCCTCAGTGATAAACACCATCAGTACCAAAGAGCAGCGGCCAACTCCGATGAAAGCCAGCAACGCGGCGGCAGTGCCCGCCCTCGAATGCCGAGGGCTGGAGCGGCGATTCGGCGGCCTCGTCGCGTTGAAGGATGCCAATTTGCGCATTGAGCGTGGGGAGATCTTCGGCTTGGTCGGCCCCAACGGCAGCGGCAAGACGACCATGACCAACGCCATCACCGGCTTCTTTCCACCCCAGGTAGGCAGCATATGGCTCAATGGCCGCGACATCACCGGCATGGCGCCGCACAAGGTCGCAGCTCTGGGCGTCGCGCGCACGTTCCAGAACCTGGCGCTCTTCAACGGCATGAGCGTGCTTGACAACATCCTGCTGGGGCGTCACATCCACATGAAGCCCGGCGTGGCAAAAACCGCCCTCTACTGGTGGCTGGGTCGTAAGGATGAGATGGCGAGCCGGCTCAAGGTCGAAGAGATTATCGATTTCCTGCAGCTGCAGAGCGTGCGCGACGAGCTGGTGGACAGCATTCCGATCGGGCTGAAAAAGCGCGTCGAACTGGCACGCGCGTTGGTGGCCGAACCCAGCTTTCTGGTTCTTGACGAACCGATGGCTGGCATGAACCAGGAGGAAAAGGAATACATGGCCCGTTTTATCCTCGATGCGCGTGCCGAGCGCAATGTCACTGTGCTGCTGATCGAGCACCACATGGATGTGATCACCGGTATCTGCGACCGCATGATGGTGCTCAGCTATGGTGAAACCATCGGAACCGGTATTCCTGCCGACGTGATGAAGGATGAACGTGTGATCAAGGCCTACCTGGGGGGTGCGCATGCAAAGCACTGAAACCGATGCTGCCAAGGGCAGCAACACCACATGGGATATGGGCACCGACACCACCCTCATCCACATTCTGGCTCGCAACGCCGAGTTACTGGGCAATCGCGTGGCCATGCGCGAAAAGCACCTGGGAATATGGCAGGAGACCACCTGGTCGCAGATGCTGGACACCACGCTCGCCTACGCGGCCGGCATGGAAAGCCTGGGTTTTAGCGCAGAGGATGCCTTGCTGGTCCTGGGCGACAACCGACCCCGGCTCTACATGGGCATGCTCGCGGCCGGCGTGCTGGGCGGCTACGCGATGCCCGTCTACTCTACTGCAACACCCGACGAAATCCGTCACTTCATGCATGAGACGCATGTCCGCTTTGTCCTGGCCGAAGACCAGGAGCAAGTCGACAAGGTGCTTGATCTGGGCGATCAGGGTGCAACGATCAAGAACATCATTTACGACGAGCCACGCGGCTTGACCAACTATTCGAATCCCGGACTGATTTCGTGGGAAAAGTTGCAGGCCATCGGTGCAGATCGCTTGCGTGCCGAGCCGAAACTGCGAAATGCCTTGATCGAACGGGCGCTGCCCGACGGACCGGCGGTGTTCGTGCACTCGTCGGGGACCACGGGCAAGCCGAAGGGGGTGGTACTGAGCCACCGCAATTTCCTCGCGGGGGTGCGTAACGCCCATCGCGGGGGCGCCTTCACATTTGGCGAGACCATCCTCGCCTATCTGCCCATGGCCTGGGTGGGCGACTTTGCCATCACGGTCGGCGCCGGTGTTGCGCTGCACTTCACCATCAATATCCCCGAACGCCAGGAAACGGTGCTGCACGACCTGCGCGAGGTGGCTCCCACTTTCTATCTGGCCGCACCCCGCAGCTGGGACAACATGCTGACCACCATCCAGGTTCGCATGGAGGATTCGACGCCGCTCAAGAAATGGCTCTACGATGTTTTCATGAACTCGGCGCTGGCGTCCGAACGACGCAAGCTCGAGGGAAAACAGCCCAGCCTGACAGAGCGTCTGATGCGGCAACTGGGAGAGTGGTTGATCTTCGGACCGATCAAGGACCAGTTGGGCCTCACCCGCCTGCGAGGTGCTTTCACCGGCGGCGAGGCCATTGGCGAAGACACTTTTGTTTTTTACCGCGCACTGGGCGTGAAATTGCGACAGTTTTATGGTCAAACTGAAAGCAGCGCCTTCACTGCCTTGCAGGACACCGAAGAAGTACGCCTGCACACGGTCGGCAAACCGCTGCCCGGTGTGGAAGTCAAGATCGGCGACAACGGAGAGGTCTTGATTCGCTCCGGGAGCGTGTTTTCCGGTTACTACAAACTTGAAAATGCCACCCGTGAAGCACTTGAGGACGGCTGGCTGTACACGGGCGATGCAGGTTATATCGAGCCTGATGGACACATGGTGGTGCTCGGACGGTTGTCGGAGGTGGTGTATACCTCCAAAGGCGAACGCTACATTCCGAACTACATTGAGAACCGCCTCAAATTCAGTCCGTACATCAAGGATGTGGCCGTGCTCGGGAGCGGCCGCGACACGCTGGCGGCCATCATCTGCATCGACATGGAGCCGGTGGGCCATTGGGCTGAGGTACGGGGCATTTCCTACATGTCCTATGCCGACCTGTCGCAAAAACCCGAGGTGATCGAACTGGTCACGGCAGCGGTCAAGCGCGTCAACAGCATCCTGCCAGACGGGTTGAAACTGCATCACTTCGTGTCCTTACACAAGGAGTTCGACCCCGACGACGGAGAGGTCACGCGAACCCGCAAGCTGCGCCGCAACGTGGTCGAGGAGCGTTATGCGCCCATCATTGATGCGATCTACGGCGGCCAGCAGACGGTCACGATGAAGGCGCAGATCACGTATGAATCCGGTGAAGTCGGCACCATCGAGCGCCAACTCTCGGTGCAGGAGATTTAAATTATGGATTTTTCACTGTTTGCCGAATTGGCCATCAATGGCGCGCTGTCGGGGCTCATGTATTCACTGGTCGCCATGGGCATCGTGATCATCTACAAGTCATCCTCGGTGCCTAACCTGGCGCAAGGTGCGATGACCATGCTGGGTGCCTATGTCGTGCTGGCCATCGCCAATGGATTGGGCGTGTCGATGTGGGTCGCCATCCCGCTGGCCATGGGAACGATGTTCTTTGTCGGAATGGGCATCGAGCGGGTGGCGTTGCGCCGGCTGGCGGGCCGCCCCATCATCATGATCCTGATGATGACACTGGGGCTGGACATCTTTATACGCGCGACAACAATGGCCATCTGGGGCGGCTCTGGCCTTCCGCTGTCCATTGGCATCAGCGACGACCCGCTGTTTCTGGGGCCGGTGCTGCTCAGTCGGGCTTATGTGGTCGGCGCCGTGGTGGCCATCGCGCTGTTTTTGGTCTTGATGTTCTTCTTTCGCACGCGCAGGGGCATTGTTCTGCGCGCCATCTCCGACGATTACATCGCATCGTGGTCGATCGGTATTTCGGTTGAACGCGGGGTGGCGTTTTCCTGGGCCATGTCCTCTGTTCTGGCCACCACGGCCGGCGTGTTGTGGGGCTCGGTTCAAGGGGTCAGCCAGGCGCTGGCGCTGCTTTTGCTCAAGGGCTTGACCGTCGCCGTTTTGGGCGGTCTTGACAGCATCGGCGGCGCCATTCTGGCCGGCTTGCTGCTGGGCCTTCTTGAAGGCGTTGCATCTGGCTATCTCGACCCCTTGGTTGGCGGTGGTAGCCGCGACCTGGTGGTTGCCACAATACTGATTCTGACCATCCTGATTCGGCCGCATGGCCTGTTCGGGCGCCACGACATTGAAAGGATCTGAAGGTCATGCTATTTCGTCAATCAGGAATTTTCCATACCAATTACGCCAACGCGCGCTCGCTTTTTCCGCTCCCCGCGGATCGCTGGATGATCGGCTTGTTGCTGGCCTTTGCGTTAACTGCGCCATTCACCATGAGCACGCTCGTCCTCAGCACCCAGTTGTTACCGTGGCTGGTGTGGACTGCGGCCGTGCTCGGCTTGAACCTGATCCTGGGCTGGACCGGACAGTTCCACTTCGGCTATGCCGCCATCATGGGCATCGGCGCCTACACGGCGGTGCACGGCGTACGCAACGGCATTCCCTGGGAGATCGCGATGGTGCTCGGCGGCGTGATGGCCGCTGTGATCGGCATCGTTTTCGCTTTCGCGGCGCTGCGCGTGAAAGGCCTGTATCTGGCGCTCAGCACGCTGGCCCTGCAGTTCGTGATGGACTGGGTGATCTCCCACGTGCCGGCCATCAGCGGCGGCACCCAGGCCACACTGCAGGCACCTGACATCAGCCTGCTCGGCCAGGCCATCACCTCGGATACCGGACTCTATTACGTGGCGCTGGGCTGGTGCCTGATCGTCACCGTGTTCATGCTCAACTTGCGCCGCACCGGGCTTGGCCGCGCGCTCATTGCGGTGCGTGAAAAGGACTTCGCTGCGGCGGTCATTGGCGTGCACAGCCTGTATTACAAGCTGGTGGCGTTCGCCACCTCGTCCTTCATTGGCGGCATCAGCGGCGCCATCCTGATCTTCACCTTCTACCGAGCAGCCACACCGGAGCAATTTGCCGTCAATGTCTCCATCGAGTTGCTGGCCATGGTGATCGTCGGCGGACTGGGCAGCATCATCGGCAGCTATTTTGGGGCCGCCTTCATTCTGTTGATGCCCGGCCTGATGAACAGTCTGATCGGCTGGCTGGCGCAGCTCCTGGGCATCTCGCTCGGGATCGAAACGCTGGCCCACATTCCACATGCGGTTTATGGCGCGCTGATCATTATTTTCCTGCTGGTTGAGCCTATGGGGCTGGGCAAGATGTACACCAATCTGCGCAACTACCTGCTGGTCTGGCCCTTCGGCTACGCCCGAAAGTAAAAACGACATCATGGCGACTGACAACTTGACTTCCAACCCAACGCTGATGCAAAACCAGACTGCGGAACCTGCATTGATATTGTCACTGAACAATGTCGAGGTCATCTACGATCATGTATCGCTCGCCATCAAGGGCGTTTCGATCGATGTGCCGCAAGGCGCCATGGTGGCACTGCTGGGCGCCAACGGCGCTGGCAAAAGCACGACGCTGAAGTCGATCAGCGGCCTGCTGCGCCCTGAGCGCGGCCTGGTAACCCGCGGTGAGGTGCAATTCCTGGGTCAGAACATCGATGCACTGGCGCCGCAGGAGCGCGTCAAGCTCGGTATCGTGCATGTGCTGGAAGGGCGGCGTGTGTTCGAACACATGACGCCTGACGAAAACCTGGTGGCGGCCTCGGCGGTTCGTGGCACCCGCCAAGACATGCTGCGTAACAAGGATATGGTTTACAGCTATTTCCCGCGCTTGCATCAGCGGCGCACCGCGCAGTCCGGCTACCTGTCAGGCGGCGAGCAGCAGATGCTGGCCATTGGCCGTGCCTTGATGACGCAACCCAAGCTGCTGATGCTTGACGAGCCGAGTCTTGGTCTCGCGCCTTTTCTGGTGGCCGAGATTTTCGACATTGTTCGGCGCATCAACAAGGAAGAAGGCCTGTCCGTTCTGCTGGTGGAACAAAACGCAATTGCAGCTTTAGAGGTCGTCTCGCATGGCTATCTGATCGAGAACGGACGCGTGGTGATGCATGACAGCGCAGAAGCCATGAAGAAAAACCCGGACATCCAGGAGTTCTATCTAGGAGGCACCGAAGGGCGAAGCTTCCATGACATCAAACACTATAGTCGGCGCAAACGCTGGCTCACCTGAAACTAGTTTCTCGTAGCATGGACACCTCCACATCGCGTCGAGCTCTCGCATTAAGTCTTGGGCACGACCGGCATTCCTACTACAGACTGCATTTCACCCCGTGCTAGCTAAACAGGAGACATCACCATGAAAATCAAACTGCTTTCAATTCTTGCTGGCGTGGGGATGGCGATGTCCAACGTCCAGCCCGCGCTGGCCCAAGCCCAGACCGAACCGATTAAATTTGCGCTATGTTACGACCTGAGCAAGGTTTACGCCTTCGCCGTACCGCAAGTTGCCCAGGCCGCGCGCGACTATGCGCAGATACTCAACCAGAAAGGCGGCATCGAAGGCCATCAGGTCGAGATTCTGGTTCAAGACCATGGCAACGAACCGCAGCGGGGCATCGAGTGCTATGAAAAGATGAAGCGCGAGGGTGCGATCACCTTCGACTTCTTTTCCACGCCGGTCGGGCGCGCGCTGCTGCCGCGCGCAATGCAGGACAACAATGTGATGATTTCATCCTTTACTGGCCGCAGCGATGCAGTCGACGGCGATGTGTTCAAGTGGATATTCCCCATCGGGCCCACCTATTGGAGCCAAGCAGCCAATAACATCCAGTACATCAAGTCCAAGTCGAACAACAACCTCAAGGGGGTGAAGATCGCATTCTTTTACCTGGACACCGCGTTTGGGTTGGAACCCATCGGCGTGTTGAAGACACTCGCGGCCAAGGAAGGCTTCGACCTCCAATTGTTCCCGAACCCGCTGCCTGGTAACAATCAGTCAGGGGCGTGGTCCCAGATCCGCCGCTTCAACCCCGATTGGGTCATCAGCTGGAATCTGGGCAACATGCACGTCGTTGCCTCGCGCGAAATGAAACGCAACGCCATGCCGATGGACAAGTACATCGCCGTCAATTGGTTCAACGAAGTGGACATCGCGAACATTGGCGCCGACGCAGCCAAGGGCATCAAGCGCGGCACTAATGTGGTGGGCGGTCAGGAGCACCCGCTGATCCAGCAGATCCTGAAGGATCTGTATGACAAGGGAAAGGGCAACGGCGACCGCAAGCATACCAATGACATCTTCTACAACACTGGGCTGGCCACCTACGCTCCTGTTTTCGAAGGCGCGCGTCTGGCAATCAAGCAGTATGGCTGGCCTCTGACATCCGACAAGATGAAGCGCGGGCTGGAGAGCCTGCGCAACTTCGACGCTAACGGCCTCATCGCCCCTGTAACTGTGACGGCCAAGGACCATGGCGGCGGCGGCAAGACGCGCATCGACATGTGGGATGGCGCGAAGTGGGTGCCAGAGACTGGCTGGTTCTCCGCATACGACGATGTAGTCCAGGAAAGCGCCAAGAAGGAATCGGCGGAGTTCGCCAAGTCGAAGCAGTAGCGATACGCCTCGGTCAGGCCTCGGGCACGACTGTACGGCGTGCCTTCTACAGACTGCATTTCACCCCGTACTAACTAAACAGGAAACATCATCATGAAAATCAAACAGCTTTCCATTCTTGCTGGCCTGGGATTGGCGCTGGCCGGTCTGCAGTCCGCGCAGGCGCAGGCACCAGCCCAGCCCGTCAAATTCGCGCTTTGTTATGACCTGAGTAAATCCTACGGCTTTGTGACGCCACAAATTGCCCAGGCGGCGAATGACTATGCCAAGATATTGAATCAGAAAGGCGGCATTGAAGGCCACCCAATCGAGATACTGGTTCAAGACCATGGCAACGAGCCGCAGCGTGGCATTGAGTGCTACGAAAAGATGAAACGCGAAGGCGCCGTTGCCTTTGATTTCCTGTCCACGCCGGTTTCCCGCGCCGTTCTGCCGCGCGCCATGGCGGATGGCAATGTGATGGTGCAATCCTTTGTAGGTCGTGGCGATGCGGTCGATGGTGATGTGTTCAAGTGGATTTTCCCCATTGGGCCCACCTACTGGGGTCAAATGGCCAACAATATCCACTACATCAAAACCAAGTCCAACAACAACCTCAAGGGCGTGAAGATTTCGTTCATCTACCCCGACTATCCGTTCGGGCAGGAACCGATCGGCGTGTTGACGACACTTGCGGCCAAAGAGGGCTTTGACCTGCAGTTGGTTCCCAACCCGATGCCGGGCAATGACCAGGCCGCCGCTTGGTCCCAGATCCGCCGCAACAACCCCGACTGGGTGATCAGCTGGAACCTGGCCGGCATGCACGTCGTCGCCTCGCGCGAAATGAAGCGCAACGGCATCCCGATGGACAAGTACATTTCCGTCAATTGGCTCAACGAAGTTGACCTTGCCAACATTGGTCTGGAAAACGCAAAAGGCCTCAAGCGCGGCACCAACGTGACGGGTGGACAGAGCCACCCGCTGATTCAGCAGATCATCAAGGACCTGTATGAGAAAAACAAGGGCAGCGGTGACCGCAAGCATCTCAACGATGTTTACTACAACACCGGTCTGGCCATCTATGCCAGCGTTTTCGAAGGCGCTCGCCTAGCCATCAAACAAAGTGGCTGGCCCCTCAACCCTGACAAAATGAAGCGCGGACTGGAAAGCTTGAAAAACTTTGATGCCGAAGGCCTGATCGCCCCCGTGACGGTGACCGCCAAAGACCATGGCGGCGGCGGCAAAACCCGCATCGACATGTGGGACGGCGCCAAGTGGGTGCCCCAGACTGACTGGTTCTCGGCGTATGACGATGTGGTCCAGGACATCGTGAAGAAAGAATCTGGCGAGTTCGCCAAGAACAAACAGTAATTGCCTTCCCTTGGGATGGATCACGGTCAGACGCGTTGCGCACTGATAGTGAACCATCCCATCTTGTTTCTCGGATTTTCATCCCTCTCTTGAATCGCCAGGTGGCAGCCTATGCCACAGTGGATTGCAGTGGTAGCTGCCAGGCGCACCATCCAACACAGGAAATCTCGCCCGCTATCTAACTATCGTTAGATAGTCATAATTTCATCCTCACCAATGTGGCGCCTAAAGCGCAAGGAGCAATCAGTATGGATCTCGAACTAAAAGGAAAATCGGTCATCGTCACGGGTGGCGGCTCGAACATTGGCCGCGGCATCGTGCTCGGCTTCGCCGCGGAAGGCGCCAACATCACCATCGGCGACATCGACGAAAGTCAGGCGCAAAAGACGGCAGAACTCGCGCTGGCGAGCGGCGCGGCGTCGGCGCAGGTTGTCAAGACCGATGTCACCCAACTTGACCAGGTGCAAGCCATGTTCAAGGCAGCCTCGGACAAGTTCGGCGGCGTCGATGTCCTCGTCAACAACGTCGGCTGGGACCAGTTGATGTTCTTCACGCAGACGACCCCCGATCTGTGGCAAAAGATCATCAACATCAACTACCTCGGCGTTCTCAACTGCACCAAGACCGCGCTTGAAGTCATGGTTCCTCGCAACGCCGGCTCAATCGTCTCCATCAGCTCTGATGCCAGTCGGCAAGGTGAGCCACGTGAAGCGGTGTATGGCGGCGTCAAGGCTGCCATCAACAGCTTCATGAAAACGATCGCCAAGGAAAACGGGCGTTACGGCATCCGCTGCAACGTGGTATGCCCCGGCGTCACTATCCCCAGTACCACCGACGAAGTGGGCGGAAGCAGCATGTGGATTGATGCCGACAGTATGTTCACGCCGGAGCAACTGGAAAAAGTCGCCAAGGCGCTGCCGTTGCGCAAGGTGGGACGGCCGCAGGATATTGCCAATGCCGTCGTCTTCCTGTCTTCAGCGAAGGCTGCGGGCCATGTCACCGGGCAGGTTCTTTCAGTGTCTGGTGGTTACAGCATGATTGGGTAAACGCCCGGGCACGGTCGAAAGACATGCGGCATTGAAATAACAGACAAAAAGGAAAACCCATGGAATTCAAGGACATCCTCTACGAAGAACTCGACTCGGTGGCCTACATCGCGATCAACCGCCCCGAAGTGATGAATGCGTTTCGCGGCCAGACCGTCGAGGAACTGCTGCAGGCATTCATGAAAGCAGGCTGGGACAAGCGAATCGCCGCCATTGTGCTCACCGGGACGGGTGACCGTGCTTTCTGCACCGGCGGCGATCAGTCGGCTCATGCCGGCCAGTACGACGGCCGGGGCACCATCGGTATCCCGGTGGAAGAGTTTCACAGCGCCATTCGTGACGTGCCCAAGCCCGTGATCGCCCGCGTGCAGGGTTACGCCATTGGCGGCGGCAATGTCCTGGCCACCTTGTGCGACATGACCATTGCCTCGGAAAAGGCCGTGTTTGGCCAAGTCGGCCCGAAAGTAGGCTCGGTCGACCCTGGCTGGGGCACAGCTTACCTGAGCCATGTGGTTGGCGAAAAGAAAGCCCGCGAGATCTGGTACATGTGCCGCCGCTACAGTGCACAGGAGGCCTTGGCCATGGGTCTGTGCAACACCGTCGTGCCCCACGACCAGCTCGACGCCGAAGTCGCCCGCTGGTGCAAGGAAATTGTCGAAAAAAGTCCGACGGCTCTGGCGATCGCGAAACGTTCGTTCAATGCATCCACCGAGCACATTCGCGGGATCGGCAGCCTGGGACTTCAAGCGCTGAGCCTGTACTACGACACGGCAGAGTCCAAAGAAGGCGTGAGCGCTTTCCTGGAAAAACGCCGGCCTGATTTCAGGCAGTGGGCGAATGGTCGCAAGTGAGCAACCCCGCGCGACGAGACGTTGCTCAAGGCCGCCCCTTCGACCAAAGCTAGGTTTGATACGATTCGAAATTTGGATCTACCAAACGGTCAAATGATGTCAAATACAGACGCAAAACCCAGCAAAAATGAGGTGGATGGTCCCGCCACACGCGAACGCGTGCTGCTCGAAGCTGCAAGGCTATTCAGGCATCATGGTTATGCAGCAACTACTTTGCGCGAGATTGCGGATGCTGCCGGCGTCAAAGCCGGCAGTATCTACTATCACTTCGAATCGAAAGAGCAGATCCTGGGCGAGGTATTGGACAAAGGCATCACCATCGTCGCAGATGCCGTACGCACCCGTGTTGCGGCTCTTCCCGAAAGTGCACCCTGGCGAGATCGAATCGCCGCTGGCATCGAAGGCCATCTCTGGGGAATGCTGCATTATGGCGACTTCACGTCAGCCAACATCCGCATCTACGGCCAAATCCCGACCAGCGCAAAAAATCGCCACCGGGTCGTGCGGCGGGCTTACGCAGACTATTGGGATCATCTTCTCGAATCAGCGCTCGCCAGTGGCGAATTGCGCGACGACACCAGCACGGCCATGATTCGGCTTTTCGTGATTGGGGCATTGAACTGGACCGTCGAATGGTACAACCCCCAACGCGGCTCTTTTCGTGACTTCTCGCGTCAAATAACGGGGATCGTGTTCGATGGAATTCTCACGCATGACAAAGCATAGTCGCGATGCATTGCCGGCAACTTCAACAAGCCGGGCCGAGAAACTGACAGCAATAGTCCACATGTCGCCTACATTGCGCAGTGGCACGCTGACCGGCTGCGTCTGGGGACTCCCAAATTGGACAACCCGCCGCAGGAGCAGCAAATGACCATCAAAGAAGGCTGGCGCGGCCGATTCTATGAAGACTTCGAGGTCGGCGACGAGTATCGGCATGGCCTCGGTCGCACACTGACCCAGAACGACAACATCTGGTTCACGTTGCTGACGCAAAACACGGCTCCGCTGCACTTCGATGCCCACTACGCCGCGCAGACGGAGTTCGGCCGTCCGCTCATCAATTCCTGCCTCACGCTGGCCCTCGTGACGGGGCAGACGGTGAGCGATGTCTCGCAAAACGTCATGGCCAACCTGGGGTGGGACGAAGTTCGACTTCCGAATCCGGTGTTTGAAGGCGACACGCTCTATTCACGTTCCACGGTGCTGGACAGGCGCGAGTCGCGGTCGCGAACCAATGTCGGCGTCGTCACGGTGCGCACCGAAGGCTATAACCAGAGCGGCGTCATTGTCTGCACCTTCAAACGCACGGTGATGGTCTACAAACGTGACGGCGCACCGCGCACCGCACCGCCGCTGCCGGTCGACAACCGACCCTGACCCCCCCCTTTTTTTCGTCAACTTCGGCCCCAGGGTCGCCACCTTTTTGACCCTCTCCGCATGAAGCCCACCTCCCTGCTCGAACAATACGGTCCCCGCGAAGCGATGGAGTATGACGTGGTGGTGGTGGGCGCCGGCCCCGGAGGTTTGGCCACGGCCATCCACCTCAAGCAGCTCGCGGCTGAAAAGGGCGAGGACGTCTCGGTGGTGCTGCTGGAAAAAGGCTCCGCGCCCGGCGCTCACATTCTTTCCGGCGCGGTCATGGACCCAATCGCACTGAACGAACTATTCCCCAACTGGAAGGATCTGGGCGCACCGCTGAACCAACCCGTTACCGGCGACGACGTGCTTTTCCTGAGCGAAACCGGTGCCAGGCGCACACCCAACTTCCTGGTGCCCGACTGCTTCCACAACGAGGGCAACTACGTCATCAGCCTGGGCGCCCTGACCCAATGGCTGGGCGAGCAGGCTGAAGGCTTGGGCGTGGAAATCTTCCCGGGCTTCACAGCCACCGAGGTTCTGTACGACGACAACGATTCGGTCAAAGGAGTAGCTACCGGCAACCTTGGCATTGGCAAGGACGGCCTGCCGCACGACGGCTTCCAGCTCGGCATGGAGTTGCATGCCAAATACACCATCTTTGCCGAAGGCGCGCGCGGCCACCTGGGCAAGCAACTCATCGCTAAATACAAGCTTGACGAAGGCCGCGATCCGCAAAGCCATGCCATCGGCATCAAGGAACTTTGGGAGATCGACCCGACCCGCGCCCAACCCGGCCGTGTGGTACACACGGCCGGCTGGCCAATGGACACCCAGACCTACGGCGGCGGTTTTCTCTACCACTTGGAAGGAAACAAGGTCACGCTTGGCTTCGTCACCGGGCTCGACTACAAGAACCCATGGCTCAGCCCCTTTGAGGAAATGCAGCGCTGGAAGGCCCACCCCGCCATTCGCGCCCACATCGAAGGCGGCAAGCGCATCGGCTACGGCGCGCGCGCCATCACCGCCGGTGGCCTGCTCAGCCTGCCCAAGACCGTGTTCCCGGGCGGCGCGCTGATCGGCTGTGATGCCGGCTACCTGAACGCCGCACGCATCAAAGGCAGCCACGCCGCCATCAAGAGCGGCATGCTGGCCGCCGAAGCCGCGTTTGAAGCCCTGGCCGCCGGACGCAGCGGCGACGAACTCAGCGCCTACCCCGCTGCGTTCGAAAACAGCTGGCTGCACACCGAACTCGACCAGTCGCGCAACTTCAAACAGTGGTTCAAGAAGGGCAGCCTCGTCGGAGCCCTGATGACCGGCATTGAACAGTGGCTGCTGCCCAGGCTTGGCATCAAGCGTCCGCCCTGGACGATCCACCGCACCCAGGCCGACCACGCCAGCCTGCGCCCGGCCGCCGAGATGCCGCAGATCAGCTACCCCAAGCCCGACGGCAAGCTCACCTTCGACCGGCTCTCCAGCGTGTTCGTCAGCAACACCAACCACGAAGAAAACCAGCCCGCGCACCTGACGCTCAAGGACGCCAGCGTGCCGGTGCAGATCAATCTGGCGAAATACGCCGGCCCCGAGAGCCGTTACTGCCCGGCCGGCGTTTACGAATTCGTAAAGAACGACGACGGCTCGGACCGGCTGCAGATCAACGCGCAGAACTGCGTGCACTGCAAAACCTGCGACATCAAGGATCCGACGCAGAACATCGTCTGGGTGACGCCCGAAGGCGGCGGCGGGCCGAACTACGCGGGAATGTAGCCGAGAGTGATTCAAATCTAAAGTGCAATACCCTGGGTTTCAATGAACGAGGGTGGGTGTTGCGTGCTATTGAGCAGGAGGTCCCGATAGACTGCCAGAGGGGGATCGTGCGCCCTACCCCTTCCAGGGCGGGTTGTTGATCTGATCGGCAATCGCATCGAGCTGCTCCTGGCTGTACCCTGAGAGGTCCGAGCCCTTGGGCTGGTACTGGCGCACCAGCTCGTTGGAGTTCTCGTTAGAGCCTCGCTGCCAAGGGCTGGGGGGGTAACAGAAGTACACCGCAATGTCCGTGCGTCGGCTCAGTTCCCTGCGCATCGCCTTCTCCCGGCACTGGTCGTACGTCATGCTCTGGCACATAGGCTCAGCGAGCCTCAGCAGCTTGTCAGAAAAGGCCTGCAGGACATTGACCGCGCTGGCGGGCTTGAACCCGTGCAGCTTGATGAGCATGAGCAGCCCGACTGGTGCACTCCACCAGGGTGCCCAACGCGCTGGCGTTCGCAGCACCCTTGATCAGGTCACCCTCCCCGTGCCCGGGCAACTGCCGGTCTTCAATCTCGGGCGGACGCACATGGATGCTCACCATGTCCATCTATTGTTCCGGCCCTTTGAAGTCGCGAGTCGTGGACCGACTGCCACAGGCAAACGATCCACGAAAGTTCAAAATTCATGGGGCCGGAGCAATAGTATCTGAGCTCTTCGGCCTTTTCCTTTGTTGCGAGGTAGTCGTTTGCGCTTGGGTGGGCTGCTTTGCATCTGCGGACCGTACTCGGGGGCAGGTGTTGCACTTCAGTCTTGAATCCGCTGACGGTGAATCACCGGCATTCATGCTGAAGCGAACCTGGCCAGAAGTTCCCGCCCGCACTCGCACCCGGACTTGATGGCACCTGCATAGGGATTTCCCGAGTTGAAGCCAGACTAACTACCGTTAGATTAACGCCATGCAAACAAGGCATCGCGCCTACCGAACGGCAAGGCACATGGCAGGCACGCTGCCCAACACGGCCAACACGAGACAACCTTTGAGAAAATTAACTGCCCCCTCGAACGGCACCCTGGCAACCAGAGACCATGGTCGCGCCCATGCACCCGGCCCATCCGAGCCGAAGGTCTGCACGACTGCGGCTGCCATCCTGGCGCACCCCTCCACTACGCTCGACCGGCAAACCCGTTCAATGGTTAAGTCGCCGCAGCACAGCGCAAGTAGCGGCCTGTCATGCTGAATCTCACCAATGTCCAGATCGTTTACGACAACACCATCGAGGCGGTGCGAGAGGTCTCATTGGCCGTCGGCAAAGGTCGCATAGTCGCCCTGCTCGGTTCCAACGGGGCCGGGAAATCAACCACGCTCAAAGGCATTTCGGGCGTTCTGTATCCGGAAGACGGTGAGATCAAGGGTGGCCAGATCACGTTTGAAAACCGCCAGCTGACCGGCCTGGCGCCGGACGAAATCGTGCGCGCCGGCGTGGTCATGGTGCCCGAGGGGCGCCGCCTGTTCGACCAGTTGACGGTCGAGGAAAACCTCGTGATGGGCGGCTACACACGCAGTCTGACCGACGCCAGGCGCCAGATGGAGATGGTGTATGGGCTGTTCCCGCGTCTGGTGCAAAAACGCAGCACGGTGTCGGGCTACCTGTCGGGCGGCGAACAGCAGATGGTGGCCATCGGCCGCGCGCTGATGTCGTCCCCGAAACTGCTGATGCTCGACGAGCCCACGCTCGGTCTGGCGCCACAGATCAGCGAAGAGATTTTCGACATCATCACCCGCCTGTGCCGCCAGGAAGGCATGGGCATTCTCCTGGTGGAGCAGAACGCACAGATGGCGCTGGCCATTGCCGACTATGGCTACATCATGGAAAACGGCCGCGTGGTGCTCGACGGTGAGGCCGACAAGATGCTGCGCAACGACGACGTGCGCGAGTTCTACCTAGGCTTCGGCGAAGGTGGATCGCGCAAGAACATGCGCGAGGTGAAGCATTACAAGCGGCGCAAACGCTGGCTGTCCTGAGAAAAAAAACATGAACGACACATTGTTAAGGGTCGAAACCCTGTCCAAGCGCTTCGGCGGCGTCGAAGCCGTTGCCGGTGTCAGTTTTCACGTTCGGCGCGGTGAAATCTATTCCCTGATCGGCCCCAACGGGGCCGGCAAGACGACCACCTTCAACATGATCAGCGGCGTCGTCAAGCCCAGCAGCGGCACCGTGCATTTCGATGGCAGCGACATCACCGGCATGCCGGCACACCGCCTGGCCGCCATCGGCATCGGTCGGACCTTCCAGAATCTGGCGGTGTTCAAACATGCCAGCGTGGTGGACAACCTGCTGGTCGGCCGCCACTGCCACATGGCCACCAACGTGCTGGATGCCTCGTGGTTCTTCGGACGGGCGCGGCGCGAGGAGCTCGAACACCGTCGCAAGGTGGAAGAGATCATCGATTTTCTCGAAATCGAGGAAATTCGCGACATGCCGGTGGGCACCCTGTCCTATGGCCTGCAAAAGCGGGTCGAGTTGGGACGCGCACTGGCCACCGAGCCCAAGTTGCTGCTGCTGGACGAAATGGTGTCGGGCATGAACAGCGAGGAGACCGAAGACATTGCCCGCTTCGTGCTGGACATCCGCGACGAACTCGGCATTTCGGTCCTCATGGTCGAGCATGACATGGGCATCGTGATGGACATCTCCGACCGCGTCTGCGTGCTCAACTTCGGCCGCAAGATCGGCGAGGGCACGCCGGCCGAGATATCGGCCAACCCGGCCGTGATCGACGCCTACCTGGGCAGCAAAACCAAGGAGGCCGCGTGATCGACAACCTGGACGCGTTACTGCGCGACGGCAACACCACATTCCCCAAGCTGCTCCAGCACTGGGCACAGCGCTTTCCGGATGCGCTCGCGTTTCGCGAGAAAGATTACGGCATCTGGAACCGGATGACCTGGCAGCACTATTTCGAAACGGCGCGCCGCTTCGCCCTCGGTCTCAAGTCTCTGGGCTTCGACAAGGGCGACCGGCTGGCGATTGCCAGCGAGGACAGTCCGCAGTGGATGTTCACCGACCTGGCCACGCAAGCCATCGGCGGTGTCGTGGTGGGCATCTACCCCACCAACCCGTGGCCGGAACTGCAGTACATCGTGCACCACTCGAACAGCAAGTTCGTGGTCTGCGGCGATCAGGAACAGGTCGACAAGGTGCTCGACGCCATGGCCAAGCACGACACCGGCCTGCCCGACCTGGTGAAGATCATCTGCGTCGACATGAAGGGGATGCGCGGCTACAAACACGACAAGCTGATGTCGTTCGAGGACGTGCTTGAGCTAGGAGACCAAAACGCCGCGGCATCGCCCCAGCACGCGAGCGCCTTTGATCGTGCCATCGAGGACACCCAGCCCGATGACACCTGCATGCTGGTCTACACCTCGGGCACCACCGGGCCGCCCAAGGGCGCGATGCTGTCGCACCGCAACCTGATCGTCACCGTTGACAAGCTCAAAACCCATTTCAAGCTCGACCGGCACAACTACGAAGTGGTCTGCTACCTGCCGTTGTGCCACGTGGCCGAGCGTGCCTTCTCGACGGTCATGCACCTGCTCACCGGTGGCGTGGTCAATTACGCCGAATCGATCGACACGGTAGCCGTCAATCTGCGCGAGATCGCACCCACGGTGTTTTTGGGCGTGCCGCGCATCTGGGAGAAGCTGCAGCAAGGCATTTTGATCCGCATGCAGGACGCCTCGCGCTTTCAGCGCTGGGCTTTCCAGCGCTGCTTCGATGCCGGGCGCCGTCTGTTCGAAAAGGTCGAGGCGCAAGGGGGCCAGCGCAGTCTGTCGGATCGCCTGCACTTCTTCGTTCTGTGGTTGCTGATGTTTCGCAATCTGCAGAAATTCGTCGGCCTGGACCGCATGCAGTGCGGCTTCTGTGGCGGCGCCAGCGTCTCGCCCGAGGTACTGAAGTTCTTCCGCATCCTCGGCATTCCGGTGTACCAGGTCTACGGCATGACCGAGTCCGGCGGGGTGATCTTCTTCCAGCATGAAAAAGCGATCAAACTGGGCGCCACCGGCCTGCCCATCGACGGCCTGAACTGGAAGATCGCGGAGGACGGCGAGCTCGTCGTCAAGCACCCCGCCGTGTTCAAGGGCTACATCCACGACGAAGGCGCCACCGCCAAGACCGTGGTGGACGGCTGGCTGCACACGGGCGACATCGTGGCGCTGGCTGACAACGGCGAGCTGATGATCGTTGACCGCAAGAAGGCCATCATCATCACCAGCGGCGGCAAGAACATCGCGCCCTCGGAGATCGAAAACGCGCTCAAGGACAGCCTGTATGTGCGCGAGGCGATCATCCTGGGCGACGGACGCCACTATTTGGCGGCGCTGATCCAGGTCGACTACGAAACGGTCGGCAAGTGGGCACAAGAACGCAAACTGGCCTACACCACCTACAAGAGCCTGGCCGCGCTGCCCGAGGTGCGCGAACTGATCGACGAGGACGTCAAGCGTGTGAACAAGCTGTTTGCCCGGGTCGAGAACATCCGCAAGTTCCTGATCCTGGAAAAAGAACTCGACCACGACGACGGCGAACTCACCGCCACCCAGAAGGTGCGCCGCAACGTCATCGAAAAAACCTTCGCGAAAGAGATCGCGATCATCTACGGCGCAGGAGCGGGCTGATGGACTATTTTCTGCAACTGGTCATTTCCGGCATCGCCGTGGGCCTGCTCTACGGCTTCATCGGCATGGGCTTTGCGATGATTTACCGCGCCACCGGCGTGGTGAACTTCGCCCAGGGCGAGCTGATGATGCTGGTGTCCTACATCGCCTTCACCCTGGCCGGCACCTTCCAATTTGGCTTCTGGCTCATGCTGGCAGCAACTGTCGCGGCCTCGGTGCTGATTGGCCTTCTGATCGAGGTCTTGCTGATCCGTCCGATGCTTGGTCAGCCGGTGTTTTCCACGGTGATGGTGACCATTGGCCTGGCCGTGATCCTGCGCTCGGTGGTGGTGCTGATCTGGGGCGCAGACCCCATGCCGCTCAATGCCGGCCTGCCAACGGAGGTCATCAAGATCGGCCCGGCCGGCCTGTACCCGGCGCAGCTGTATTCCGTTGGGCTGATGGCGGCCGTACTGCTCGGCCTGTGGACCTTCTTTCGCTATTCGCGGGTCGGTATCGCCATGCGTGCCACCGCCAACGTGCAAACTGCAGCCCTGCTGATGGGCATCAATGTCAAGCGCATTTTCGCCTTGTCCTGGGCCCTGTCGGCGGGGCTCGCCGCCATTGCGGGCGTGTTGATCGGCGTGATCTACGACGTGAATCCCGGCATGTGGACGACAGGTCTGCGCAGCTTTCCCGCGGTCATCTTGGGCGGGCTGGACTCGGTGTTCGGCGCCGCACTCGGCGGCATCCTGATCGGGGTGGTCGAGAATCTGTCGGAAGGCTATATCGGCCGCGGCATGAAGGAGATCGCCGGTTTTGTTTTGATCCTCGTCGTCCTTATGGTCAGACCCTATGGCCTGTTCGGCAAACCTGAAATCGAGCGTGTCTGATGCGTAGCGGAAACTTCAAACAAAACTATCGTCAGCTGCTGGCACTGACCGACTCGGTTCCTGTCATCGTCTGGTCGTGTCTGCTGGTGGCGCTGCTGGCGGCCGCGCCACTGCTGCTGGCCAAGTACTATGTCTCCGTCATTCTGCTGCTGCTGATCACAGCGGTGGGGGTGTTGGGCCTGAACCTGCTGACCGGGACCACCGGGCTGATCTCGCTCGGGCACTCGGGGTTTCTGGCGGTCGGCGCCTACACGGCCGGCATCGTGGCCAGCAAACTTGGCTGGCCAATGCTGGCGTCCATCTTTGCCGGTGGCGTGAGCGCGGCCATCGCCGGGATCATCGTGGGCATACCCTCGCTGCGTCTCAAAGGGCTGTACCTGGCCATCACGACGATGGCATTTGCCGTGATCATCAACCACCTGATCCTCAACGGTGGCGACCTGACCGGAGGCTCGGAAGGCTTGACGGTGCCGCAACCCTCGCTGTTCGGTCAGGCGCTGGGGGCAGAACGTGGCTACTACTACGTGGTGCTGTGCTTTGTGGTGGTGTTCACCTTCATCACCCTGAACATCCTGCGCAGCCGCATTGGCCGGGCGTTCCAGGCGATTCGGGAGCACGACATCGCAGCCAAGGCCATGGGCGTCAACCTGGTGCGCTACAAGTTGCTGGCGTTCATGGTCAGCGCCTTCTACACCGGCATCGCCGGGGGCTTGCTGGCCTACTACACACGCTACCTGAATGTCGACAGCTTCAGCCTGCTGATATCGATCGAGGCGCTCTCCATGCTCATCGTCGGCGGCCTGGGTTCTGTAGCCGGCGCCTTGCTCGGAACGGCTTTCATCGTCCTGCTCAACGAAAGCCTGGGCTTCGTGTTCGGCATGATCGGCGCCAGCTTCGGCGGGTCGGGCTCCACTGCCGCCTTTGAGATCAAAGGCGTCATTTATGGACTCGCGATTGTGTTGTTCCTGCGTTTTGAGCCCGATGGCCTGATGGGGCGATGGCGCGACATCAAGCATTACTGGACCCATTGGCCCTTCCGATTCTGACCCCGCAGCACACGCGCTGCTTATTCCATAGGAGACCTGCGATGCGAACACTACCGAAGCTGACCCAGCGCTTTTGCCTCGGCGCCCTCGCCGCACTGACCTTCGGCAGCGCACTGGCGGCAGATCCCGGGGTCACGAACGAGAAACTCGTGCTTGGCGCGGTCATCCCGCTGAGCGGCCCGCCCAGCATCATTGGCAAGGCCATTGCCACGACCCTGAAAGTTTGGGAGCAGGACGTCAATTCGCGCGGCGGCATCGGCGGACGCAAAGTCGACATTCGCATTGAGGACGACGGCTATGTGCCGCAGCGCGCTGTCCAGGGTCTGAAAAAACTGATTGATGTCGAACAGATCTTTGCATTGATCGGCACCTCCGGCTCGTCGCAGTTGCTGGCCATGCTGCCCATCATCGACGAGCAGAAAATTCCCGCCATCAACCATATCGCCGTCAACAGCGCCCACTTCAACCCACCGCACAAGACGCTGTTCAATATCGGGGCAACTTACTGCCAGGAGGTCTCTGCCAGCATGAAGCATCTGGTCACATCCCAGAAGCTGCAGGGATCGAAGTTCGGCCTGATCTTCCAGGAAGACGATTACGGCACCGACGTCAAATGCGGCTACGAACAGGCCCTGAAAGAGCTCGGCTTGAAAAGCAGCATCGAAGTTGCCTACAAACGCGGGGCGAAGGATTTTTCCGCCGAGGTGTTGAGCGTGCAGCGCGCCGGCGCCACCTTCGTGCTGACCGGCGGCATCATCACCGAAACCGCCGCCATGCTCAAAGAGATCGCGAAGAACCAGATGCAAGCCGTGCGCCTGGCCGCTCACCCTTCGCATCTGCCTGCGGTACTGGCCCTGGCCGGCCCGGCAGCAGACGGCGTGTACGTCGCCGAGTATGTGCCTCCAGTGACCGACATACAAACACAGGGCATTGGCAAACTCACCGCACTGACCTACAAATATTTTTCAGCCAATGAGGTCAAGGACATGAACCGGTATTCATTGACCGCCTATGTAGGTGTCCAGTTGCTCGAATCAGCGCTCAACGCATGTGCCAAAAACCTCACACGTGCCTGCGTGGTCGAAAAGCTCGAGCAGACCAAAAATTTCACCAGCGACGGCATCATGGCCCCATTGACCTTCGGGCCCAATATTCGACAGTCGGGGACCCGCCCCATTTTGCTCAAGGCGAATGCCAGCGCCGGGAAATTCGAGCGAGCCTCTGAATTTCTGAGTTCCAAGTAATCAAGACGACGTGCCACCAGCCCCTCCCCCATTACTCAACCAGGAGTGCCTTTTCATGACACGCAAATACTTTCGATATGCCGCCACCAGTCTGCTCAGCATGGTTATCAGCCTGACGGCCACGACCGCCGCTGCTGCCGACCCCGGTGTGACCGACGCCAAAATCGTCCTCGGCTCGGTGACGCCCGTCAGCGGCCCCCCTAGCCTGCTGGGCAAGGCCCACATGCTTGCCTTGCGGGTATGGGAGCAGGATGTCAACGCCCGTGGTGGCATCAACGGCCGCAAGGTGGAAATTCGCCAGGAAGATGACGGCTATGTGCCTCAGCGTGCTGTGCAAGGCGTCAAGCGACTGGTCGACGTGGAAGGCATCTTCGGCCTCATCGGCACCTCGGGCTCAGCGATGCTGCAAGCCATGCTGCCCTACATCAACGAGCAAGGCTTGCCAACTATCAACGCGATGGCCGTGGCAGCAGCGCACTTCACTCCACCGAACAAAACGGTATTTGTGATCGGGCCAACCTATTGTCAGGAGTTGAGCTCCGCCATGAAAAACATGGTCGCTAGCAAGAAGTTGCAAAAGGAGAAGTTTGCGCTGGTCTATCAGGATGACGAGTTTGGCAGCGACGTGCGTTGCGGCTACCAGAAGGCGATCAAGGATCTGGGGCTTAACAGCGTGTCCGAGATCTCCTTCAAGCGTGGCACCAAGGACTTCTCGGCTGAGATGCTGAGTCTGAAGCAGGTGGGAGCGACCTTTCTCGCGTCGGGCGGCGTGGTAGCCGAGCATTCGATGCTGATGAAGGAATCCGCTAAAAACCAGATGTCGCTGACCTTCCTTGCCGTGCATTCGGCCCACCTGACCCCTGTTCAGGCGCTCGCCGGTGCCGCGGGCGACGGCTACTTCGTCGCAGACTATGTCCCGCCTCTGACCGACCTGTCGGTGCCAGGCATGGCCAAGTTCATGGGGTTGGCACAGAAATATCTGTCAGCCGACGAGTTGAAGTCGCTCAACCGCTATTCGATCACAGCCTACGTCGGTGCGCTGCTAATGGAAGACGCGATCCGCCGCTGTGGCAAGGCGCTGACCCGCGCCTGTGTCGTCGAGAAGCTGGAGACAACCAAGAACTTCAGCACCGATGGGCTGGCTTCTCCCATCAGTTTCGGCCCCAATGACCGGCACTCGCCGAGCAGCGTGCTCGTGTTGCGCTCGGACGCCAAAAACTCCCGCTTCGAGCGCGTGTCCGAACCCATCCCCGTGCTCGATTGACACCAGACGCCGTTCGTCACCCGCCGTACAACTGGTTCCGCCCGTGTTTCAAAAAGTTCTGATCGCCAACCGTGGCGAGATCGCGCTGCGGATCCTGCACACACTCAAGGGCATGGGGCTCGCCACCGTGGTGGCCCACCACGCGGTGGACGCCGATAGCCCGGCCGTGCTGGAGGCTGACGAGTCGGTCGAATTGCACGGCTTGACGCCCGTGGCGGCCTACCTCGATATCGCGCAGTTGGTTGAAGCGTGTCGGCGCATTGGGGCACAGGCGCTGCATCCCGGTTACGGCTTCCTGTCTGAAAACGCGGCGTTTGCGCGTGCGCTGGAAGCTGCTGGCATCGTCTTCATTGGCCCGCGTCCGGACAGCATCGAACTGATGGGCGACAAGGTGCGCGCGCGCAGCTTCGTCGCCCAACGCGGCTTTCCGGTGGCACCGAGCGCCATCGAGGACGATGACCCGGCCAGCTTCGTCGAGCGCGCCAGGGCGCTCGGCGCGCCGCTGCTGATCAAGCCTTCAGCCGGCGGTGGCGGCAAGGGCATGCGCATCGTGCGTGACCTCGCCGTGTTGGATCGCGAGATCGAGACCGCACGGCGCGAAGGTGAGCGCTATTTTGGCGACGGTCGGCTGTTTGTCGAGCGCTATGTGGAGCGCCCGCGGCACATCGAGGTGCAGGTGATGGGCGACGCGCATGGCCAGTTGGTGCATTTCTGGGAGCGTGAATGTTCAGTGCAGCGACGCTTCCAGAAAATCATTGAAGAAACCCCCTCCCCGGCCCTTTCACCGGTGCAGCGCCACGATATTTGCGAAGCCGCAGCCGGCATTGCCCGCGCCGCCAACTATCGCGGCGCCGGCACCGTGGAGTTCATCTACGGCGCCGGTGGCGAGTTTTACTTTCTTGAGATGAACACGCGTCTGCAGGTCGAACACCCGGTCACCGAAATGGTGACGGGCTTTGACCTCGTTCGCGAACAGGTACGCGTCGCCCAGGGTGAGCCGCTCGGCTACACCCAGGCGGACATCGTGCAGCTTGGTCACGCCATTGAATGCAGGCTTTACGCCGAAGACGCCGAGCATGATTTTCGCCCCTCCACCGGTGACATCCTGTGCTGGCGACCACCCTCTGGTTCCGGCGTGCGGGTTGATGCCGGCGTGCGCGAAGGACAGGCGGTAACTGCCGCATTTGACCCCATGATCGCCAAAATTATTTGCCATGGAAACACGCGTGCACAGGCTATCGAACGCTCCATCCTGGCGCTTGAGCAATCGGTGCTGTTGGGTCTGACCACCAACGCACGCTACCTCACGCGGGTACTGCGCCATGCCGAGTTCCGTGCTGGGCAGGCCGACACCGGCATGCTGGCACGCTGCGCCGACGAGCTGCGCGAGTCTCTCACCCCCGATGACATCGACCTGGTACTGGCATCGGCGGTGCTCGCCGACCGCGAACTGTTGCGCGCCGTTCACTCCATTCCCGCGATGCACGCCGCCATGGGACCCTGGAGGAATTGACGATGCGCCGCCGCTATGTCATCAATGGCAAGGTCCATGACCTCGTGGTAACACGTGGAGCGAATGGCGTGTTCCACGTCAGCCATGGCGAACGCAAATTCGAGATGCAGGGGAAGACGCTGCCTGATGGCCGTTGGCGGGTCACCGTGGATCAGCGCCCGCAAGCCGTCTGGATCGCCGCGCAAGGCGACAGTCGATTCGTGCACAGTGCGGCCACCGGTGCCCTTGAAGTCGAGGTGATCGATCTCAGCGCAGCCTCCGGCGGCGACCGGGCCGGTGCCGCTTCCGACTTGCTGCAGGCGCCAATGCCCGGCACGGTGATCGCGGTTCATGTGGCAGCCGGCGATGCCGTGCACACGGGCCAACCGCTCATCGTGATCGAAAGCATGAAGCTGGAAACCACGCTGACGGCACCGCGCGACGCCCGGGTCAAGACTGTGTACTTTGCCGTTGGCAACACCTTCGCTCTCAAGTCCACCCTCGTGACGCTGCAAGACCCCTGAGAACCGATTGATGAAACGCATCGACTCCCGCATCGACACCGCATCCGAAGCGTTCCGGCGAAACCATCAAGCCATGAGCGCCATCGTCGCGAATTTTCGCGAGCGCATGGAAATCACGCGCCACCAACGTCCGCCGCATGAGATCAAGCGCGTGCGCGCGCAGGGCAAATTACTGGTACGTGAACGGCTGGACCTGCTACTAGATCCCGGTACGCCCTTTCTTGAGTTCTCGGCGCTGGCTGCCTGCGAGGACTACAACGGCGAGGTCCCGGGTGCCAACGTGGTCACTGGCCTGGGCGTGGTCAGTGGCCGCGAGGTGCTGATCCACGCCGACGATTCCAGCGTCAAGGGCGGTGTCTGGTACACGCTCACGCCACGCAAGCTGGCACGACTGCTGGACATCGCGCTGGAGAACCAGTTGCCGGTCCTGCATTTGTGCGACAGCGGCGGCGCCTTCCTTGAAGAACTGTCAGGCGTGTACATCGAGGGTGGCCGGGTGTTCCGCAACCAATGCCTGCTGTCCAAGGCCGGCGTGCCGCAGGTCGCGATGGTGTTCGGCAACTGCACCGCCGGCGGTGCCTACATCCCGGCGCTGTGCGATTACAGCATCATCGTGCGTGGCACCGGCGGCGTGTTCCTCGGCGGGCCACCGCTCGTGAAGGCCGCCACCGGTGAGGAGCACACCGCCGACGAGATCGGAGGCTGTGATTTACACACCCAGGTATCCGGCACGGTCGACTACCCGGCTGACAATGAGGCCCACGCCATCGCGATTTGCCGCGAGATCGTTGCGCAGTTCAAGCCCGCGACGAAAAGCTACCTGCCAGAACGCGATGCCGAGCCACCCTACTACGACCCCGACGAAATGCTGGGCATCGTCTCGCCCGACCACCGGGTGCAGTTTGACCAGCGCGAACTCATTGCCCGCATCGTCGACGGCAGCCGCTTCCACGAATACCAACCCGCTTATGGCACCACGCTGATCTGCGGCTACGCCTACATCTGGGGGTACCGCGTGGGCATCCTCGCCAACAACGGCGTGTTGTTCAGCGACAGTTCCAAGAAAGCGGCGCACTTCATCTCGCTGTGCAATCAGAACCGTACACCGCTCGTGTTTCTTCAAAACACCACCGGCTACATGATCGGCCGCAACTACGAAATGGAAGGCATCACCAAGGACGGCGCCAAGATGTTGATGGCGCAGGCTGGCAGCGAGGTGCCCAAGTTCACCGTCATCACCAGCGCAGCTTTCGGTGCGGGCTATTACGGCATGTGCGGACGGGCGTGGGATCCACGGATGATCTGGGCCTGGCCGAACGTGCACATGGGGGTGATGGGCCCCGATCAGGCCGCCAACACCCTCGCCGACGTGAAAATCGCCCAGTTGCGCCGCAAGGGCCACACGCCCGATGAGGCCGAGATGGCGCAATTGCGCCAGCGCGTGTACGAAAAGGCCGAACGCGAATCCAACGCCTACTTTGCCACCTCGCGCTTGTGGGACGACGGTCTGCTGGCGCCCACTGACACCCGCAACGCACTGGGCATGGCACTCTCAGCCGCCGCACACGCCCCGATCGCCGACCCGCACTACGGAATTTTCCGATTCTGAAGGGACAACATGACAGAAGACACCACCTTCGGCTTCGACGATGAAGCCCTCGCAACCCGCCCCACCGTCTACCAGAGCGGACTCTTCGAAGGCCAGGTGGTGATGGTCAGCGGCGCCGGCAGCGGCATCGGCAAAGCCATCGCCTTCCTGTACGCGCGCCTGGGCGCCAAGCTGGTCATCTGCGGGCGCGACCCAGCCAAGCTAGAGAGCTGCGCCGAATGGCTGCGCCGGCTCGGCAGCCCTGATGTGCTGGTGCACCCCATGACGATCCGTGATCCCGAGCAGGTGGAACAGTTGATCGACGTGGCCTGGCTGCACTTCGGACGCATCGACGTGCTCGTCAACAACGCCGGCGGGCAATTCCCGCAGCGGGCGCTGGACTACAGCGTCAAGGGCTGGAAGGCGGTGATCGACACCAACCTGAACGGAACCTGGTACATGATGCATGCGATGGCGCGCCGCTGGCAGGGCACCGGCACGCGGGGCAACATCGTCAACATCGTCGCCACCTTCCAGCGGGGCATGCCGGGCGTGGCGCACACCTGCGCTGCGCGCGCCGCGGTGACTCACCTGTCTAAAACTGTTGCAGTGGAGTGGGCGCAGCATGGCATCCGCGTCAATTGCATAGCGCCTGGAGCGATCGCCAGCACCGGCTTTCGTCAGTACTCCCCCGAGGCGGTGAAGGCCTTCGCCGGAGCCAACCCGATGAAACATGTCGGTGACGTGCAGGACGTGGCCGAGGCCGCGGTCTACCTCAGCGCGCCCAGCGGCAAGTTCGTCACCGGCGAACTGCTCACGGTGGATGGCGGCGGCGTGCTCTGGGGCGAAGTCTGGACCATCGCCAAACCCGATTACTTCAAGGTGAACACATGAATTCGGCTGACTCGCAACACCCCAAGTTCGGCCCGGGCGACGAGGCCCTGGCCGCACTCCCGACGGTCTATCGCGACGACCTTTTCGCCGGCAAAGTGGTGCTGGTGTCGGGCGCCGGCAGTGGCATCGGCAAGGCGATTGCCTTCCTGTTCGCGCGGCTGGGTGCCACGCTCGCCATCTGCGGGCGCAAGGCCGACAAACTCGAGGACTGCGCCGAAAAACTGCGCGCGCTGTCGGGCCGTGAGGTAATCACCTACCCGATGACCATCCGCGACCCCGAGCAGGTGGACGCCATGCTCAGTGCCGTGTGGGAACGTTTGGGCGGCGTCGACGTGCTGGTCAACAACGCTGGCGGCCAGTTTGCCGCCCATGCGATGGACTTCAACGTCAAGGGCTGGAACGCGGTGATCGACACCAACCTCAATGGCAGCTGGTACATGATGCAGGGCGCGGCCAGGCGCTGGGTGGAGCAAGGCCGGCCCGGCAACATCGTCAACATCACCGCCGCCATCGACCGCGGCCTCACGGGCATGGCGCACACCACCGCCTCGCGCGCGGGCGTCATTGCGCTGTCCCGCACGCTGGCCATCGAGTGGGCAGAGCACGGCATCCGCCTGAACTGCATTGGCGCCGGCGCCATCGAGAGCAACGGTTTCAACAACTACCGCGAGGAAAACGTTTCCACTTTCTACTCGTGCAATCCGATGAAACGGGCCGGCGACGTGCAGGACATCGCGGAGGCGGTGGTCTACCTCGCCGCACCCTCGGGCAAGTTCATCACCGGCGAGGTGCTCAACGTCGAAGGCGGGATGCTGCTGTGGGGCGAGTTCTGGCCAGCCGGAAAGCCCGACTACTTCAAGGTCGATCAAGAGTGACCTCGCAGCCTCCTCTTCCGTCGGCAACGTACTCCCACGGGCCTTTTCAGCAGCTCGTCGGGTACGACATCCTGCACAACGAGCGCGGCCTGTATTTCCGGCTGCCGATCCGGCGCGACCACCTCAACCCCCACGGCGTGCTCCACGGCGGCGTGCCCCTGACCTTGCTCGATGCGGTCGGGGGCAGAACCCTGATCGACCGGCCGATCCCGGGCAGCGGCCAGCTCATCCAGTCGTCGGTAACGGTCACGCTCACTGTGGATTTCATGCGTGCGGTCGGCACAGGAATCCTGTTTGCATCGGCAACGCCTGACCACATCGGCAAGACGGTGGCCTATGTGTCGGTGAAGGTCACGCTCGACGCACTCGACGGAGACATCGTGTCGCGCGGCATCGGCACCTACCGCATCTACACCAAGTCACTGGTCAAAGCGGTCTGATCGGTGCTCGGCGGAGACCGCCCGGCAAAGCACTGCGGCTCAATGCAAATGATCATCGGGCGGCGGAAGGATTTTCAGCTCGCGGTTGATGCGTTCGATTTGGTCGGGCTGAAACTGCGTCGAATGCCTGTGGTCCATTTTCCCCAGCCCCCACCATTCTTCGACTACAAGAGTTCGTCGTCGTGTTCGCCAATGAACGGCGCGGGGCTTGGGCGATCAGTCACCGTCCGGCTGAACCTCGGTGCCGGTGAAGGTTGGAGCACGCCGTCTCGCTCAAAGAAAGTGCCGCGCGCACTGTTGTGTGGATGATGTGCAGCCTCTTCCAGAGTCAGCACCGGTGCAAAGCACACGTCGGTCCCTTCCAGCAACGCACACCAGTGCGCTCTCGGCTGGATGCGGAAGATGTCGGCGATCTGGCGTTTGAGCGTCGGCCAGACGGCCGGATCGCGTTGCCGTTGAAACTCGGGATCGTTGATGCCTAGCTTCTCCAGCAGCAACACATAGAATTGGGGTTCCAGTGATGCGATCGAGATCCATTTCCCGTCAGCGCACTCATAGGTGTCGTAGAAATGCGATCCGCCATCCAACAGATTGGCCTGCCGTTCATTCTTCCACATTCCCAGCGCTTTGAGGTCGCAGACGATGGAGGTCAGCAGCGCCGCGCCGTCGGTGATCGCAGCATCGACCACCTGACCACGGCCAGAGGTGCGCGCTTCAAGCAAAGCGCAAACGATGCCAAAGGCAAGCATCATGCCGCCGCCGCCCAGGTCGCCGACCATCGCCGGCGGCGCTACTGGCCCGCCGTCCGAGCGGCCAATCATGCTGAGCGCGCCCGACAGCGCGATGTAGTTGATGTCATGACCGGCGGCCTGCGCGAGCGGGCCGTCCTGGCCCCAGCCGGTCATGCGCCCGTAGACGAGTCGTGGGTGGCGTGCCAGCAGCACGTCTGGGCCCAAACCCAGCCGCTCCATCACGCCCGGGCGAAAACCTTCAATGATCGCGTCGGCCCCGTCGACAAGTGCCAGCACCCGCTGCACGTCTGCGGGCGACTTCAGGTCGACCGCCACCGAACGGCGACCGCGGTGCAACACGCTGCGCCGCCCACTGGCAAGGAAGGTGCCATCTCCGCGGTCTTTTCCCTTGTCGGCCTTGCGATCCAGGCGGATCACGTCGGCGCCCATGTCGGACAGCAACATTGCGCAGAACGGTCCGGGGCCAATGCCGCCGAACTCGATCACTTTCAAACCTTGCAAGGGACCACTCATTTGTTGTTGCTCCTCAAACCGAACTAAAACCACCAGCCAACCGACTGCTACCCCAACCAGCGCTTGCGTCGCTTGTAGTGCTTTACCTCGCGAAAGCTCTTGCGCACCCCCTCGCGGTCCAGGCCGAGATAAAACTCGCGCACATCCTCGTTGTCGCGGAGTTCCTGGGCCTGCCCCTCCAGCACGATGCGACCGCTCTCCATGACATAACCATAGTCGGCGATCTCCAGGGCGACGCGTGTGTTTTGCTCGACGATGAGCAGCGACAGCCCCTGCTCACGCAGGTGGCGCAGCACGCTGAAGACTTCCTCGACCATGCGCGGCGCCAGCCCGAGTGACGGCTCGTCGATCAGCATGAGTTTGGGCTCGGCCATGATTGCGCGCCCGATCACCAGCATCTGCTGCTCGCCGCCCGACAGATAGCCGGCCGTGCGTTTTCGCAGTTCGGCCAGGCGCGGAATCGCTTCGTACACGCTGTCCATCGCCTGGCGCATCGCCTGCGCCGATGGAAACATGTGGCCGCCGATGATGAGGTTTTGCTCGACCGTCATGTGCTGCAGCACGCGCCGCCCTTCCATCACATGAACCAGACCACCGCGCACCACGGTCGCCGGATCGTGCCCCTGAATCGGTCGGCCGTCGAAGGTGATCGACCCGCCCGAGACGCGGCCATCTTCCGAGTCAATGACGCCGGAGATGGCTTTCAGGGTGGTGCTCTTACCTGCGCCGTTGGCGCCCAGCAGCGCCACGCACCCGCCTTCGGGGACCTTCATCGACACGCCCTTGAGCGCCAGGATCACCTCGGCATACAACACCTCAACGTTGGATAGAGTCAGCACCGCCGGATCGGCAGCCGCATGGGGCGTGGTCCGTTGATCCGGTGCTGCAGCAATGGCTGAATTCACCATTTAGGCACCACTGGCACGTTCACATCGGCTGCAGCCCGAACGACCTTGCCGTCCTTCATGGTCGCGATGTTGACCTTGGCGGTGCCGGTGGGAAAGGGGGTGTCGTTGCTGAAGTCCACGCCTGGCAGTATGCCCATCAGGTCGTTGCTGGTGAACTGGCTGTTCATCAAGGTCTCGCGCACCGCTTCGCCAGTGACTTTGCCGGCACCCTTGGCCTTGATGGTGGCCTCAATCGCGCGCACTGCCACGACGCTTTGGCCCAGGCCCATGATGGTCATGGCATTCCAGCCCGATTTCAGGCCATGCTTTTCCTGCAACATGCTGTAGAACTTGCGTGCGGTCGTGTCGTCTTCGCTGGCATCGGCGATGGCGCCCACTTCGAAATCACCGGCAAAGCCATTCGGGTCGCCCAGTGCCTTAGATGATCCCACCACGCCGTTGTGCAGCGAGAGCATGATCGGGACGTTTTTGCCCAGCGCCTGCAGCGCACGTTTGGTGGCCACGGCCTGGGCGGTGTTGGTCTGGATCACGATCACATCGGTGCCAGCATTGACCAGGCGACGCACCGCCAGGGTCAGGTCGGCCGGTTGCACTTCGGTCCAGATCGCCTCGACGAAGGTGGCTTTGTCCGGGTTGGCCTTGGTGTAGCTTTGCAGGCCCTTGGCCATGTCGGCATAAGCGGGGGTGGCTTCGGAGGTGATGATCGCCACCTTGACAGGGCGCTTGCCATCGAGTTTGGTGGTGCGGAACCATTCCAGGAATCCGCCCGCCTCGTGGGCGTAGGTGGGGCGCAGGTTCAGGGCCCATTGGTTGGGTTTCCAGCCGAAGCCGTAGGTGGCGGTGGCCATGACCATGGGAATCTTGTCTTCCGGCAAGCGCTGCTGCAACGCGGCGGCATCCGGGCCACCGAGGCCGAGCAGGATCGCGGGTTTGACTTCGGCCTTGATGCCGGGCCACAGGCTGGCGGTTTGCGCCACGTCGTAGCGGGTGTCGAAGGTTTTGACGACGATCTGCACGTTGAGTTTGCTGCCGACTTCCTTGTTCCACCACTCGATCACTGCGAGTCGCCCGCCCTGCATCTGGGACATGACGTTGGCGTAGGGGCCGGCGAAGTCGGCAAAGGCGGCCACGTTGATCGTCGTCGATTGCGCATGGGCGGGCGCATTCAGCAGCAGACCAGAGGCCAGGGCGGCCGTGAGTTTGAGAAAGGTATTGCGTTGCATGCTTGTCTCCAATTGTGGTGGTGGTGAGGAAAAGGGGCGGGGGATTGCGACTCGCTGTGCCGGGCGGGCTCAGTGGTGAAACGGCCAGAGCCGGTAGTTGGTTTTCAGGATGTTCCAGCGGTGCATCAGGCCTTTCGGTTCAAGCAGCAGGAACAGCGTGATGATGAGGCCGAGAAACACATTCATGCTGGCGAAGATCAGGTCGCTGCTCAGGCTGGGGATGCGCTCGACCAGGTCGGGCCCGAGGCTGGTGATGGTTTCCTGCACACCACGGATGAGCACGGTGCCTATCAGTGCCCCGACGATCGAGCCGAGCCCGCCGACGATCATCATGGCAATGAACCAGATCGAGTTGAACAGCGTGAACTGATCGACCGAGACGAAGCGCACCTGGTAGGCCCACAGGGCACCACCGATGCCAGCGTAAAAAGCGCCGAGCACGAAGGCGCGCGACTTGGCGCCGGCCACGTCAACGCCCATCATGCCGGCGGCCACATCGTCGTCGCGCACGGCGACAAAGGCGCGCCCGTGGCGGCTGCGCAGGATACCGAAAGCGCCGATGACCATCACCATGGTGACGACAAGAAACAGGTAGTACAGCGAGCGGTCGGTGTTGAACAAAAATGTGCCCATCCGCGCCGGCTCCAGGCTGAAGCCATTCACGCCGCCGAGCCAGGCTGAAGGCAGATTCAGCACAATGAAGTGAAAGATGAACTGGGCCGCGATGGTGGTCAGCGCGAGGTAAAAGCCCTTGATGCGCGCCGCCGTCATGCCAAACAACCAGCCGGCCAGCGCCGCTACCAGGCCCGCCACCGGCACCGCCACCCAGAACGGCAGCCCGGCCTTGACCTCGACCACGCTGGCGGCGTAGGCGCCGACGCCCATGAAGGCGGCCTGGCCCAGGTTGATTTGCCCGGCGTAGCCGGTGGTGATCTGCAGCCCGACCACCACGATGGACGTGACCAGCATCAGGTTGGCTACGGCTACCAGACGCGCCGAGGCGAACCAGGGGAGGAACAGGAGAATTGCGATGAACAGTCCCAGGGTCACCCATTGGGCGCGCGTACGGATCAGCGCGCGGTCGCGCGCATAACTGGTGGAAAAAATGCCGGAGGGATCCATGGGTCAGACTCTTTCAATGCGTTTCCAGCCGAACATGCCGGTCGGACGAACCACCAGCACCACCAGCATGAAGATATAGGGGACGACGGCGGCGGCATTGCCGCCGATCAGCGGGTCGATGTAGGCGGCGGTCAGTCCCTGCACGACCCCGACGATAATGCCCGCCAGCAGCAGACCGCCGATGGACTCGAGCCCGGCCAGCAGGGCCACCGGCAGGGCGGCGAAGCCGATTTCAGAGGACAGGAAGGTCAGCGACTTGCCGCTCAGGTAGACCATCGAAGTGATGACCGACAGAACGCCGCCAAGCGCCCAAGCGAAGGCGATGGAGCGGCGCACGCTGATGCCCATGGCCAGAGCGATCTGGTGGTCTTCGGCCACCGCCGACATCGCCAGCCCGCTGCGACTGCGGTTGAAGAACCAGTGCAGCGCCACGGCCGCCAGCACCGCGATGAGGCCACCAATGGCGAGCGAGCGCGGGATGATCATCTCGCCCAAGATGATTGGCGTGAGGGGAAAGATGGCGGGGAACTGACGCTCCTGCGGACCCCAGATCGCCAGCACCAGTCCACGCATCAGGATCAGTAGCCCGATGGTGACCATGATCATAGAGAACACCGACTCGCCAATCAGGCGCCTGAACAGCAGGCGTTCAATCACTAGCCCGATCAGCACCGAAATGCACAGTGCAACAGCGATGCCCAGCACCGGATGCATGCCGCGCGACTGGATGGCCCACCACAGCAGAAAGGCGCCCAGCACGATCATCTCGCCAATTGCCATATTGAAGACCTTGCTGGCGCGGTAGATGACGACAAAGCCCATGGCCACCAGCGAATACAGCAGGCCAAGCAGCGCGCCGTTGATGGTGTAGTTGATGAATTCGATGATCATGGTGTGTGTGTCTGGTCGATGTCGGTGGCCACCACGGTTGCGCGCAACACGCCCTGGCGGCCGTCCTGGTAGGTCACGGCTATTTCGCAGGCAATGTCGGCGGCACCTGCATACAGTCCGTCAATCAGCGCCCCGTAGCGCACCTCGAGAAACTCTCGACGCAGCTTGCGCGTGCGCGTCAGTTCGCCTTCGTCGGGATCAAGCTCCTTCGGAAAATTGGCAAAACGCACCACCCGCGAGCCTTCGGGCAGCAGTTTGTTGATGCGGCGGATTTCGCCCTGCACCAGTTGCCGCACCTCGGGCCGCTGCGATAGGTCGGTGAAGGTGGAGAATGCGATGCGCCGCTCCTCGGCCCAGCGGCTGGTCACAGCCATGTCGATGTTGATCAGCGCGCCAACCCAGGGCCGGGTGGCGTCGCCCAGCACCATCACGTCCTTGATAAAGGGCGAAAAGCGCAACCGGGTCTCGATGAACTGCGGGGGATACGGGTGACCGCTGGCGAGTTTGACCAAGTGTTCCACCCGGTCGAGGTAGACAAGTTCTCCGCGCTCGGTCTTGCGCACTGCGTCACCGCTGACGTACCAGCCGTCGCGCTGGATGGTGGCGGTCTTCTCGGGCTTGCCCCAGTAGCCGAGAAAGCCGGTACCTCCGCGCAGCAACAGTTCGCCATTGTCCTCAATGCGCGATTCCAGCGGCGCGCCGAAGGCAGGGTCCACATCCAGTAGCGGGCCCACGGTTTCGAGGTCGCAGCGCTCGCCGCGGTGGCCAGCAATCAGACCAAACTCCGAGCAGCCATAAATATTGCGCAAGTGGACGCCCATGGCGTGAAATAAGCGAAACACGTCGGGTGCCATGGCGGTGCCGCCTGAAACCGCGACATCGCTGCTAATAAAGCCGAACTGATCGCGCACCGGGCGCAGGGCCAGCGCCTCGGCCACAGGCAGCAGCAGGCGCGACAGCCACGGTGCCGCTCGCCCTTCGAGTCGCGCCACATGCACGTCATGGCCGATGCGGATGCCCCAGCGGTAGATGCCGCGTGCCATCCAACTCGCGGCGAGCATGCGCGCCTCGATGGTGGCGGCGATGTTCTCCCATTGGCGCGGGCCAAACAGCACGATGTGCGGCGCAAGTTCGCGCACGTTGGGCAAGACCTGGTCGGGGCCTTCCGGGAAGTTGACCACCAGCGGCGTGATCAGCCCGAGGGTCACGCCCAGCAACTGCTCGGTGATCCAGGCCAGCGGCGTGTAAGACAAATATTCCATGCCGGCTTCCAGCGGCAACGCGCTCCTCATCCGAACCGCGTTGTCCATCAGCCAGCGGTGGCTGATCATCACGCCCTTGGGCTTGCTGGTGGTGCCGGAGGTGTAGGTCAGTAGTGCCAAATCGTCCGCTTGGCCGGCGTTGACTTCACGTTCGAAGCGCTGCGGGTGCCTCTCGTGCTGGCGCCGACCTTCAGCGGTCAGGTCATCAAAGGATTGCAGCAGCGTATGCCGGTACGACCACATGCCCGAGTTGTCCCAGTAGGCGACGCCCCGGATGTCGGGCAGCCGCTCCAGCAGCGCAAGCGCCTTGTCAACCTGCTCCTGATCCTGCGCGAAGATGAAGCGGGCCTTTGAATCCTCGCACAGGTAGTGCAACTCGTCGACGGTGGCGTCAGGGTAGACCGATACGATTTTGACGCCCAGTGACTGGGCCGCAAACAGCGCCCAGTAGTGCTCTGGTTCGTTCTCGCCGATCACAATCGCGGTTTCGCCACGCTGCAGGCCCTGCGCCGCCGCGCCAAGCGCAATGCTGCGCGTTCGATCAAACACGTCGGCCCATGTATGGCAGCGCCACATACCTTTGCGCTTGACGCGCTGCGCCAGCAACTGTGGATGTTCCCGGGCGTGGGCGAACAACTTCTGCGGCAGGGTCATGACGACTTCTGGGGCGGGGTCGGTCGCACTCATGCCGCTGCTCCCAAGTAGGCCTGGATCACGGCCGGGTCGGCCTGCACTTGTGCAGGCGTGCCGTCGGCGATCTTGCGGCCAAAGTCGAGCACCGCCACGCGGTCTGCCAGATCCATGACCACCCCCATGTCGTGCTCCACTAGCACAACCGGGATGCGCTTGGCCTCGCGCACGTCTATGATGAAACGGGCCAGATCTTCTTTTTCTTCGGTGTTCATGCCGGCCATGGGTTCATCCATTAACAGAACCTTGGGTTCCATCGCCAACGCACGGCCCAGGTCAACGCGCTTGCGAAGACCGTAGCCGAGCGCGCCTACCGGCTGGTGGCGGATATTCTCAATTTCAAGGAAGTCGATGATTTCCTCGACTGCTTCCCGGTGCAGCGTTTCTTCACGCTGGGTCCAGGGAAAGTAGAGAAATGCCTGCGCCAGATTTGATCGCATCTTGCTGTAGCGGCCGACCAGGATGTTGTCGATCACGCTCATGTTGGAGAACAAATGGGTGCCCTGAAAAGTGCGCACCACGCCTTCGCGCGCGATCTGGTGCACCGCGCGGCCTTTGATGTCTTGACCACGGTAGTGAACGCTGCCTTGTTGCGGCAGATAGAAGCCGCTGAGCACGTTCATCAAAGAGCTCTTGCCCGCGCCGTTGGGCCCAATGATGGCCAGCAGCTCGTTGTCACGCACATCGATGGCGACCTCGGCCAGCGCGGTGACACCGCCAAAGCGCAAGGTGATGTCCCGCGCCTGCAGCACCGAAGCCTCGCTGGATGGGCTAATCGAGGAGTTAGAGGTCATGGGTTAGGAGAAGGCGTTGATGCCGGTCAGGGCGCGGCCAATGATGAGTTTCTGGATTTCGGTGGTGCCGTCGGGAATCGGCATCATGCGTGCGTTTCTGAACAACAATTCAACGCCGAAGTCTTTGGTTATGCCGTTGCCGCCGTGAATCTGCACTGCTTTCGACGTGACATTGACCGCCATCTCGGTCGCGTACCATTTGGCCATGGCGCTTTGCACCTCGCTGCGCACGCCGTGGTCGATCAGGTTGAAGGCGCGGTAGACCAGCAGACGCGCGGCGTCGAGTTCGGTCGCGGCTTCGGCAAGCATGCCCTGGATCAATTGATGGCCGCCGATGGGCTTGCCATGCTGGCGGCGTTCCTTCGAATAGGCCACCGCCTTGTCGAGCGCCGCCTGTGCGATGCCCACCGAGGTAAGACCGACCATAGGACGCGCTTTCTCGAACAGCACCATGGTGTTCTTCAGGCCGGTGCCGGGGGCTATCATCATGTTGGCGGCCGGCACGCGCGCGCCATCGAAGAACAGCTGAGCGGTCGAGGTGCTGTTGAGCCCGAGCTTGTCGATGTTGCGGCTTTCGTAGCCGTGTTCGGCGCGGTCCACCAAGATCATCGAGATGGCGCCAGAACCTTCTTGTGAGGTACGCACGATGACCATGCAAAAGTCGGAGTAGTGGCCGTTGGATATCCAGGTTTTCTCCCCGGTGACAATGTAGTGGTCGCCATCGCGCTGGGCACGGCAGGTGACTTCAGCCACGTTGGAGCCGACCCCGGGCTCGCTGATGCCGCTGCAGGCAATGATTTCGGCGCGTACCATGCGTGGCAAATATTTCTCACGCATGGCCACGTTCGTGCAGACCTCCAGCGAATAGGCGCCGAGCTGCTGAATCAACAGCGAGATTGCCACGTCGCCGGAGATGCGAGCGAGTTGCTCATACATCAGTGCATAGGTGAGCCAGGGCATGCCCAGACCACCATGTTCCTCGGCAATGATGCCGTTGCCGCCCATGCCGTAGGGCAGCATCTTCTGGAAGATCTCCAGCATCACCTCTTTTTCAATTAGCTTGTCGGGCTGGTAGCGTTCGACAATCGGACGCAGTTCGGTCTCCAGGAAGCGAGTGAAGCCTTCCACGGCCATGCGCTGTTCTTCGGTGGGGAGGAAATTCATGGTGCTGGTCTCGGTGTGTTGTCGGTCTCGTTCAGCGAGTGCTCATGCGTGCACCGGCATCAATGTGCAAACAGGTCGCATTGATATAGGGGTTCTCGACGATGGAGCGCACCAGGTGGGCCAGCTCGCTGGCTTGACCCATGCGGCGCGGGAACAGAATCATGCGGTCAACGATGGCCAGTGCGACCTTCTTTGGCAGGCCCGCGACCATCGGCGTTTCGAACAAGCCCGGCGCAACCGCTACGCAGCGGATGCCCAGATCGGCCAGGTCCCGTGCCACCGGCAGCGTGAGGCCGATCACCCCGGCCTTGCTGGCGGCGTAGGCCGCCTGTCCCATCTGGCCGTCCTGTGCGGCACCGGACGACAGGTTGATGATGACGCCGCGCTCATCACCCTCAGGCTCAGGCTCATTGCGCGCCATCGCCACGGCTGCCAGGCGCAGCACGTTGAACGTGCCGGTCAGGTTGACGGCAATCACCTTGTCCCACAGTGCCAGGGGAAAGGGTTTTCCATCGGACAAGGTCTTGGCTGCGTCGGGCACGCCAGCGCAGTTGATGCAAATGTGAATGGCGCCAAAACGGGCCAGGGTTGCGTCGATGCCCGCCTGCACCTGTGACTCACTGGTGACATCCACCTGCTCGAACATGGCGGCAGAACCCAGTTCGTTGGCTGCCTGTACACCACGCTCGCTGTCGCGGTCGAACAATGACAACCGCGCGCCGCCTTCGGCGAGCGCATCAGCCACCGCGCGTCCCAGGCCTGAAGCACCACCTGTGATAATGGCCACCTTGTCGTGAACAATCATTTTTGCCCTTCAGCGACCGAGAATGGTGATGGCGGCCACGGCTTCTTCAATTCCGAACAGGCCCCCACCGTTTTCTGCAATGGCAAGGCGGGCCCCTTGCACCTGGCGGGCCCCCGCTTCGCCGCGCAACTGCACGACCAGTTCGTGCAACTGACCCAGCCCGGTGGCGCCGATCGGGTGCCCCTTGGACTCCAGTCCGCCCGAGGTGTTGATCGGGATGCGTCCGCCAATCGTGGTGTCGCCGCGCTCGGCGAGCGGCCCGCCTTCGCCGAACGCACAGAAGCCAAGGTTTTCACTCTGCACGATTTCGCCGATGGCGGTGGCATCGTGGACCTCGGCCAGCGAAATGTCTTGCGGGCCAACGCCTGCGAGTTCGTAGGCTTGTTTGGCAGCCTTGACGGTGATGTGTTGATCCAGGTCTTCAGGGCGGCGGGTGCTGCCGGTGGCAATGACCGATGCCAACACCTTGATGGCGCGCCCACGCTTTGCCAGGCGCGCCAGTGCTGCTTCGGAACACACGACGACTGCGGCAGCCCCGTCGCTGATGGGTGCGCACATCGGCAGCGTCAATGGGTAGGCGATGGGGGGCGCGGCCAGTACCTCGTCAATGGTGTATGCATTGCGGTATTGCGCCAGCGGGTTGTGCACCGAATGGCCATGATTCTTGGCCGACACGGCGGCAATTTGTCGCTGCGTGGTGCCGAACTCGCGCATGTGAAAGCGACCAAAGGCGGCGTAAATGTCCATGAACAGGCTGTAGGGCGCCTTGGACATGGACCCTTCCGGCGGCTCAATACCGTGCCCCATTTGCAGCAGCCTGCGTTTGTTCTCCTCGACCGTGGCCACGTCCCAGGCGCCGTCGAAGACGCTGAACATTTTGGCTTTGTCGGCGCAAAACATTTTCTCGGCACCAATGGCCAGCGCGATCTCGCCTGCCCCCGAGCGCACGTACTGCACCGCCAGGTTGAAAGCCGAGCTGGCACTGGCGCAGGCGTTCTCAATGTTGAAGATCGGGATGGACTCGAAGCCCATCGAACGCAACACAATCTGGCCACGGATCATGGTCTGGCCTTCGAGCGCGCCCTGGGTTGCGTTAGAAAAGTATGCCGACTGGATGTCGCTGATGGACAGTCCGGCATCGGCCAGCGCGGCATTCACAGCAGCGGCGGTCAGTTGCTTGATATCGCGGTCAATAAACTTGCCGGTCGGCGTCATGCCGACGCCGACTACGTAGACGGCGGCTTGCGGGCTGGTCATGGAAATGCGTCCATTCAGAACAAGTGGGTGAAATCAGTAGCCCTTGAAATCGGGCGTGCGCTTGTCGACGAAAGCCGCGAGGCCCTCTTGTATGTCGTGCGAATGGCGGTGCGCGTCGAGCACCAGTCGCTCCAGCCGCAGCGCCGAAGCCTGTGGCTGCTCCAGCCCGTCGGCCACGGCCTGTTTCATGCGGCGCAGCACCAGCGGGCTTTTACTGGCGATGCGCAAGGCGAATTTTTCGACCTCGGACACCAGCTCGGCATCCGGCACAACACGGTTCACCAGGCCCAGCGGAACCAGTTCGCGTGCGGGCATGGTGTCGCCGGTGAACAGCAGGTATTTGGCGGCGGTGGCGCCGATGCGCCGTGGCAGGATCGCCGCGCCGCCCGAGCCCGGAAACACGCCGAAGTTGGCATGTGCGTCGCCGATGCGGGCACTTTCGGCGGCGATGATGAGGTCGCAGGCCATGGCCAGCTCCAGTCCGCCAGCCATCGTCAGACCGTTCAGCGCGGCGATGGTGGGTTTGGGGCACATGCGCAGCCGATCCATCATGCCGCCGACGAGATCGAGAAACTCGCCCATCGGGTCGCTCGGGCCGGGGCCGCCAGCGCTGCTCTCGAACACGCCTTTGAGGTCGGCGCCGGCGCAGAAGGCACGGCCCGCACCGGTCAGCACGATGACGCGGATGGTCGGGTCACGCTCGCAATGCGCGGTCGCATCGCGCAATTCGGCGCACATTGCCTCCGACAGCGCATTCATCGCATCGGGCCGATTCAGCGTGATCCACGCCACGGCACCACGTTGCTCAAAGCGGATGGTCAACGAGGGTTGCATCTTCAAGGCCTGCTTGTTTGTGTGGTGGTCAGCTGCGCTTGCCATGCGGGTCTGGGAATCAACCGCGCAGCAGCTCTTCGGCGATGATCATCTTGCGCACCTCGGATGTGCCTGCACCGATCTCGAGGATCTTGATGCAACGGAACAGCCGGTTGATTTCGGACTCCCAGATGTAGCCGCTACCGCCATGCACTTGCACGGCCTTGTTGAGCACCCGGTTGCAGGCTTCGCCAGCGTAGAGGATGGACGCTGCGGTGAGCTTGTGCACATCGCCGCGGCCTCCGCCGCCCACCTCCAGATCATTGACCTCGGCCAGGGTGCGCCAGACCAGGGTTTTCATGGCTTCGATCTCGGTGTACATCTCGGCCAGCATGGCCTGCACCATCTGGAAGCTGCCGATGGGCTTGCCGAACTGCACGCGCGTCCTGGCGTACTCGACGCTCAATTCGAGTGCACGTTCGCAGATGCCCACGCATAAGCCAGCCACCAGCGCGCGCTCCAGATCGAGCCCGCTCATGACGATTTTGACGCCTTCGTTTTCCTTGCCCACCAGGTTGGCTGCCGGCACGCGGCAGTTGTCGAACACCAGCTCGCCAGTCTGGCTGCCGCGAAAACCCATCTTGATGAGTTTTTGAGCCACCTTGAAGCCGGGGAAATTCTTCTCGACGATGAAGGCTGAAATGCCCTTGGCACCTAACTCTGGCGCGGTCTTGGCGTAAACCAACAGCACATCGGCCACCGGGCCGTTGGTGATGTAGATCTTGGTGCCGTTGAGGATGTAATGATCGCCCTCGCGGCGCGCGCTGGTGCGCATGGCGCCCAGCGCATCCGAGCCGGCGCCGGGTTCGGTCAGGCCGAGCGCGCCGATTTTTGTGCCGTTGCACAGATCGGGCAGGTATTGGCGGCGCTGCGCCTCGTTGGCGTTGCGGAAGATGTTGTTAACGCACAGGTTGTCGTGCGCCGCCCAGGACAAGGCGATGGCGGGGTTCCAGCGTGCAAAGGCTTGGCAGATCAGGCCCGAGCTGAACAGGTCCATACCCGCGCCGCCATGCTCGGCAGGCACGGTGGCCCCCATGAAGCCAGCCGCGCCAATTTTCTGGAAGATATCCGACGGCCACCACTCCTCGTCGTCCATGCGGCGGGCGAGTGGTACGAATTCCTTGCGCGCGAACTTGTCGGCGGCTTCGAGTACGGCGCGGTCGTCGGCGGAGAGAGCAAAACTGCGAGTGGCGGCCATATAGGGATGCCTATCAATGCGTGGGTTGGGTCAACGGGCCGCGGCGCGCACCAAAGCTGCGCGGACAAGATCTCTTTGGACTTACCAAATTTAATTGGGCATTGCAAAACTGTCAAGCGTTAGGTAGGATTCATCGCTGACATTCATTTGTTGTGCCAGAACTGGAGGCGGCGTAAGCGGAGGACGGAATTGGTGCGTATTCATTGACGGTAGCCGTCCGTGACGCATTCACCCGTGAGACCTATCGGCTCGTGCCGCTCGCGGCGAGACCATTCATCAGCGTCAAACGAGCTTCAACCTAACGAGACAGCCTTGACCCATGTACTCGAGATGAACCTGCTGCGCCGCCAGAACGTGAGCGACAACCTTCGCCGCGCGGCGAAGGCCGCTGGCCCCAACTTCGGCGCGTCGGATCTTCGCTGCGCGACCAAGCTGGGCACTTGGGCCTCGACGATCCCCAAGTCAATCATCGATGGATGGAAGCAGGCGGCGCCGTCGTCGCGCTTCTTTTCGGTGCAGGGGTTCAGCGAATTGACAGCCTCTTTGTTGACCGGTGGCTGCGTGGACGGTTGGGAGCAGATGCCCGACCAGGACGGCCGCTGGGTGGGCTGCGTCGCCTCGGTGGCCGCCGACGTGCGTCTGGTCAACGATGAAGGCAAGGACGTAGCCGACGGTGAATCGGGCGAGCAGATCGTGCGCGGCCCGGTCATCATGAATGGCTACTACAAGAACGACGAGGCCAACCGCCGTGTGTGCCGCGACGGCTGGTTCCATACCGGCGACATCCTGTTCCGCGACGCGGCCGGCAACTACTTCTTCGCCGACCGCAAGAAGGACATGGATCAAGACCGGCAGAGAGAACGTTTATTGCCGGGAGGTCGAAAGCGTCCTGGGCGCCCACGCAGGCGCGATGCCGTGCGCCGAGTTCGGGCTGCCCAACGAGCACTGGGGCGAGGCCGTGACGGCCACCGTCATCGCCAGGCCAGGAACCATGGTGACCGAGGCCGAACTGATCGAGTTCTGTCGTGGCCGCCTGCCCGGCTTCAAGGCGCCCAAGCGGATCCACTTTCGCAGCTCGCTGCCGATCAGCGTGGCCAACAAGATCCTCAAGCGGGGTCTCAAGACCGAGTACGCCGATGAGGCCAAGGGCGGTTGAGGCCGATGGCCTCTCAGTGTCGGCGTCCGAAATATTTCAACCCAAGGAGTTAGTGCGATGAACCAGAAAGTCGTTGTTGCCGGTGTCGGGATGGTCCCGTTCACCAAACCGGGCGCCAGTGAACCCTATCACGTGATGGGAGAGAGGGCAGTGCGCCAGGCCCTTGCCGATGCGCGCGTTGAGTACGCCATGATCCAGCAAGCCTATGTCGGCTATGTGTATGGCGATTCCACCTGCGGCCAGCGGGCGCTCTACCCCGTGGGCATGAGCGGCATCCCCATCGTCAACGTCAACAACAACTGCTCCACCGGTTCGACGGCTCTGTTTCTGGCGCGCCAGGCAGTCGAAAGTGGTGCCGTCGAGTGTGTTCTGGCCCTGGGCTTCGAGCAGATGGCCGCAGGTGCCATCAAGGCCCAGTTCGAGGACAGGCCGACGCCGTTCGAGGAGTTTGACCGGGCCACCGCCGAACTCGTCGGGCGCCCGGAAATTCCGTTGGCTATCCGTTACTTCGGCGGTGCCGGCAAGGCGCACATGGACAAGTACGGCACCAAACTGGAGACCTTTGCCAGCATTCGCGCCAAGGCCAGCCGTCATGCTGCGAACAACCCTCTGGCGCTGTTGCGCAAGGAGATCTCGGTCGACGACGTGATGAACGCACCTGTGCTGTGGGAGGGCGTGATGACCCGCCTGATGGCTTGCCCACCGACCTGCGGCGCCGCTGCTGCGGTGATCTGCTCCGAAGCCTTCGCCAAGAAGCACGGGCTCGACACTCGCGTTTCCATTGTCGCCCAGGCGATGGCAACCGATCTTCCCAGTACCTTCGAGTCGCACGACATGATGCGCGTGGTCGGCTTCGATATGGCGCGCGATGCGGCGCAAAAGGTCTATCAGCAAGCCGGCATCGGCCCGCAGGACGTGAACGTGGTTGAGCTGCACGACTGCTTTGCACAGAACGAGTTGATCACCTATGAGGCGCTGGGCCTGTGCCCGCCCGGCGGTGCGGAAAAGTTTGTGCTGGACGGCGACAACACCTATGGCGGCAAGGTTGTGACCAACCCGTCGGGCGGCCTGTTGTCGAAAGGGCACCCTCTGGGCGCCACCGGCCTGGCGCAATGTTATGAGCTGACTCACCAACTGCGCGGCACGGCGGACAAACGCCAAGTTCAAGGCGCACGTGTGGCCTTGCAGCACAACCTCGGGCTGGGCGGCGCTTGTGTTGTCACGCTTTACCAGGCCGCCTGAGCACAGGCGCAGAAGACCAGGATCTGGAGTCCCATGATTGACAAGCAATTCATCGGCTACGAGGTGCCGCCCACGCTGTGGGATGTGGAGAAGGGCCGCATCCGCTTTTTCGCCCAGGTGATCGGTGCCACCGACCCGATCTACTTCGACACGACTGCCGCCAAGGCCGCTGGCTACCGCGACGTCGTGGCGCCACCGACTTTCATCTTTGGCGCCGAGAGCGATTCGGGGGTGTTGATGACGTTGCTCGACACGCTCAAGATCGATCTGCGGGAGGTCTTGCACGGTGAGCAGCGCTTCGACTACCACGCCCCGGTGTGCGCTGGCGACACGCTGCGTTTTCAGACCCGGGTCGCCGACATCTACGACAAGAAGGGCGGCGCGCTCGAGTTTGTCGTCAACGACACGAAGGTCACCAATCAACTTGGCGAGCATGTCTCCGACATGCACTCAGTGATCGTCGTGCGCCACGCCTGAAGGAATATTCATGAACGCTCAAGTAAAAATCATGGATGTCGGTGCCGACATGCCCGTGCTGGAATTGCCGCCGATCAGCCGCACCACCCTGGCACTGTTCGCCGGTGCGTCGGGCGACCACAACCCGATCCACATCGACATCGACTTCGCCCACGGTGCGGGGATGAAGGATGTGTTCGCGCACGGCATGCTGTCGATGGCCTACCTCGGGCGCGCGCTCACCGAATGGGTGCCGCAGCGCCAGATCCTCAGCTATGGCGTGCGCTTCGCGGCCCTGACCCATCTCGGCGACCGCGTGCGCTGCACCGGCAAGGTGCTTGAACAGATTGAGCATGCAGGCCGACCCTGCGTGCGCGTTCAAATCAGCGCTACGAAAGCGACAGGCGAAATCACGCTGTCCGGCGAGGCGCTGGTTGCCCTGAACTGAGAGGCTGAGACCGCCGTTTGGCAGCCCGGCTCCTTATTCTTTTCCCTTTCATTTCCTTTTCATCAAAAACAAGGACACACATCATGAAAAAACTCGAAGGCAAAGTGGCCATCGTTTCAGGTTCGGGCCGCGGCATCGGCCGTGCGATCGCCATGAAGTTGGCCATCGAAGGCGCCAAGATCGTGGTCAACGACCTCGACGCAGCTCCAGCAGAGCAGACCGTGGCCGACATCAAGAAGGCAGGCGGCATGGCCGTGGCCTGCGTGGGCAGCGTCACTGCCGGCGATTTTGCTGATCGCTTCGTCAAGACCGCGATTGACAGCTTCGGCGGCCTGGACATCATCATCAACAACGCCGGCTACACCTGGGACAACGTGGTTCAGAAGATGACGGACGAGCAATGGAACGCGATCATCGACGTGCATCTGACCGCGCCGTTCAAAATTTTGCGCGCTGCCGCTGAGTTCATTCGCGTCGCCTCGCGCAAGGAAGCCGAAGCCGGGCAGGAGGTGTTCCGCAAGGTGGTCAACATCTCGTCTATCGCCGGCACCGGCGGCAACGCCGGCCAGGCTAACTACTCAGCGGGCAAGGCCGGCATCATTGGCCTGACCAAGGCGCTCTCCAAGGAGTGGGGGCGTTACAAGGTGAACGTCAACGCCGTCGCTTTTGGCATGATCAAAACGCGGCTGACCGAAGCTTCGGCCAGCGGCGACGCATCCATTGACATCCAGGGCCAAAAGATCAAGGTCGGCGTCAACCCTGATCTGCTGGAAATGATGGAGCGCACCATTCCGCTGGGTCGCGGCGGCACGCCCGAGGAAGCGGCCGGATCGGTCTACCTGCTGTGTATTCCCGAGTCGAACTACGTAAGCGGCCAGACGCTGATCTGCGGCGGCGGCATCTCGATCTAAAGCGCAAGCCGAACGCATAAAGGCCCACGATGGACATCGATTTCAGCCCGGAAGACATGGCGTTCCAGCAAGAGGTTCGCACTTGGTTCAAAGGCCACATACCGTCCGATCTCAAGCGCAAGACCGTCACCGGGGAAATGCTGCAGAAGAACGACATCGTTCATTGGCAGCGCCGACTCGATGGCCAGGGCTGGCTGGTCACCGGCTGGCCCAAGGAGCATGGGGGGCCGGGCTGGACGCCGACGCAGCGCTATATTTTCGACCTTGAGCGCGCGGCGGCCAGTGCGCCGGTGGGGCTGTCGATGGGCGTCATCATGCTCGGGCCGGTGCTGATTGCCTTCGGCACGCCAGAGCAAAAGGCGCAGTACCTGCCGCGCATCCGTCGCTGCGAGGACTGGTGGTGCCAAGGCTATTCCGAGCCGGGTGCAGGCTCCGACTTGGCCAGCCTGAAGACCACGGCCGTGGCCGATGGCAGCGATTACATCATCAACGGCTCCAAGATCTGGACCACTTATGCGCATTGGGCCACGCACATGTTCTGCCTGGTGCGTACCGCCAACACCGGCAAGAAGCAGGAAGGCATCTCCTTCCTGCTGATCGAGATGGACCGCTCCGGCATCGATGTCAAACCCATTGTCTCGATCGACGGCGAACACCACCTGAACCAGGTGTTTCTCACCGACGTTCGGGTGCCCAGAAAAAACCTGGTCGGTCGCGAAGGCCAGGGTTGGGACATTGCCAAGTACCTGCTCACACACGAGCGCACCAGCATCGCCGGCGTGGCCGACTGCAAGGCGCATTTAGCCAACTTGTATGCCGCGGCAGGTGAGCGCCGCTCGGGTGGCCAACCGCTGATGGAGGACGCGGCGATGCGGCTCAAGCTGGCGCGCGCCGAGATCGAACTGATGGCGCTCGAACACACCAACTTTCGCGTGCTGGCCGCCACCGCCTCGGGCAAGGCGCCGGGGCCGGAATCCTCGCTGCTCAAGACCATGGGCACGGCGGTGCAACAGACCTTGGCCGAGCTGGGCGTCGAGATCGCCGCCGAGCAAGCCTGGCCCTGGCATGACGGCGGCGAGTTTGGAAGCGGACGCCATGCCCATGCGATGCCGCACTACTGTTTTTCGCGCGCCGCCACGATTTACGGCGGCAGCGACGAGGTGCAAAAGAATGTATTGGCCAAGATGCTGCTGGCCGGCGGCACGCGGTAAGGATCGTCATGAACTTTGATCTCTCCGAAGAACAAAAGATGCTGCGCGACGCGGCACAGAAATTTCTGCGCGCCGAATACCGCTTCGATGCGCGCAACCAGATCGTCGCGTCGGCGTCCGGCATGAGCCACAAGCACTGGCAGCGATTCGGGGAATTCGGCTGGCTTGGGCTCGGACTGCCCGAGGCCGATGGCGGTTTTGGCGGCGGCATGCTCGAGACGATCCAGGTCGCCGAGGCCCTGGGCGCCGCGCTGGTGGTCGAACCCTACCTCGTCAGCGCCGTGCTCGGCGCGCAGGCGGTGGCACGCGCGGGCACCGCGGCGCAGCGCGCGACCTGGCTGCCCGGGCTGGTCTCGGGCCAGCGCATTGTCAGCCTAGCGCACACCGAGGCCGATGCGCGCCACGACCTCGCCCATGTTCACACCAGCGCCATGGCCAAGGGCGGCCGGTGGGTGCTGTCGGGCCGCAAAAGCGGTGTGCTGGGCGCGCCCTGGGCCGACGGCTTTGTTGTGGCCGCCAGAACCTCGGGCGCCGTCAGTGAACGCCGGGGAATCAGCTTGTTTCTGGTCGAAGCCCACACGCCGGGGGTGCAGGTGGCGGGCTACAAGGTCTACGACGGCAGTCGGGCTGGTGATCTGCAGCTTGATGCTGTCGTGCTGGGCCCGGACGCATTGCTGGGCATGGAAGGCGAAAGCCTGGGACTGCTCGAGCACCTGGTTGATCTTGGCATTGTTGCCGCCTGTGCCGACGCCCTGGGTGCCATGGGCGCGCTGTTGAGGAAAACCGGCGAGTACGTCGGCACGCGCAAACAATTTGACGTGCCGATTGCCAGTTTCCAGGTCATCCAGCACCGGCTGGTCGACATGTTCGCCGCGGTCGAGGCCAGCCGCTCCCTGGTGTTGATGGCGGCCCTGCATGCCGAGCATCCCGACGCAGTCACCCGTTCGCGCGCCGTCTCGGCCGCCAAGGCCGCCATTGGTGAGCGAGCCCGCTTCGTGGCGCAGCAAGCGGTGCAGCTGCACGGCGGCGTGGGCATGACCGAGGAGCTTGACATCGGCCATTACTTTCGCCGCCTGACGCTCTTTTGCAACCTGTTGGGCAGCACCGACCACCACCTGCAGCGCTTTGCGACGCTGCGTGTGGTGGCCTGATTGCCTGATGACCGACCCATACCGAGTCACTGGAAGGGCTGCCTAAATGAGTTTGATGACATCCACCGCCACGCCGAACTCGCCCGAATTTCAGCGCAACCGCGAAGCCTATGAGCTGCGCATTGACGACTTGCATGAACGCCGCGAACGTGCCCTGATCGGCGGCCCCGAAAAGGCGCGCCTGCTGCACAAGAAGCGCAAGCAGTTGCTGCCGCGCGAGCGCCTGGCTGCCGTGCTCGACCCCGGATCGCCCTTCCTCGAGTTCGGGCAGCTTGCCGGCGACGGCCTGTACGAGGGCGTGCCGCCGGGCGGCAGCATCATCACCGGGGTGGGGCTGGTGTGCGGGCGCGCATGCATGCTGATGATCCACGATGCCACGGTCAAGGGCGGCACCTACTACGGCATCACCGCAAAAAAACATGTGCGGGCCCAGATGTTCGCCTGGCAGCACCGGCTGCCGTGCATCACCATGGTCCAGTCGGGCGGCGCCAACCTGCCGGAGCAGGCGCATATTTTCCCCGACGACGGCCAGTTCGGCTCCATTTTTTACAACCAGATCCGCATGTCGGCCGAGGGCATCACCCAGATCGCGACCGTGCATGGGCCCTCAACCGCTGGCGGCGCCTATCTCCCGGCGCTGTGCGACGAGGCGGTGATCGTGCGCAACCAGGGTGCGATGTTCCTCGCCGGGCCCGAACTGGTGTATGCCGCCACCAAGGAAGAGGTTGACATTGAAACCCTGGGCGGCGGCGAGATGCACAGCCGCATCAGCGGCGTCACTGACCATCTGGCCGAGAACGATGGCCATGCCATCTCCATCGTGCGCGGCATCGTGGCCAACCTAGGTACCGTGGCCAAGCAACGCTGGGACGTGGTTCCGCCGCTGCCGCCCCGCCATGACCCGCGCGAGATTTACGGCATCGTCAGCGCCGACAACCGGCATCCGACCGACAACCGCGAAGTGCTGCTGCGGCTGATCGACGACAGCGAACTACAGGAGTTCAAACCCCTGTACGGCGACACCATGATCTGCGGCTTCGCCCGCATCAAGGGTTTCCAGATCGGCATTCTGGCCAACAACGGCGTGATCTTCTCCGAGAGCGCGCTCAAGGGCGCGCACTTCATCGAGTTGTGCTGCCAACGCGACATTCCGCTGCTGTTCATGGCCGATGTGTCGGGCTTCATGGTCGGCAAAGCGGTGGAGCAGCAGGGCATTGCCAAGCACGGCGCCAAGTTCATGACGGCCATGGCCTCGGCCAACGTGCCGCGCTACACGCTGATCACCGGAGGCTCGTACGCAGCGGCCTACCTGGCGATGTGCGGGCGCCCGTTCAAGCCCAACGTGATGATGATGTGGCCTACCGGCCGCGCCGCGCTGATGGGCCCCGAGCAGGCCGCCACCACGCTGGGCCTGGTGCGCGAGAACATCCACCGGCGCGAGGGCACAAGCTGGAGCGACGAAGAACGCGAGCAATTCAAGCAACCGATACGCGAGCAGTTCGAGAGCTTTTCCAGTCCCTACAACTACGCCTCCAATCTGTGGTGCGACATGGTGATTGACCCGCTGGAAACGCGCGACACCATGGCTTTGCTGCTGGAGCTGGCGGGCCGTGTGCCGGCGCGCGACACGCACTTCGGCGTGTTCCGCATGTGATCTTTTAGTCCACAGTATTGAACATGCTCGAAGCCATTCTCTCCGGCTGCCGCGTGCTCGGCCTGACGCAGAACGTGGCCGGCCCGTTCTGCACCCATATCCTCGGCGACCTCGGCGCCGAGGTCATCAAGATCGAACGCCCGGGCAGCGGCGACGATGCGCGCCAGTGGAAGCCGCCCGAAGTGGCCGGCGTCTCGACCGGCTTCGCGGCGCTGAACCGCAGCAAGAAGAGCGTCTGCATTGACCTCGACAGCGCGATTGGTCAGCAGCTGGTCGCGCGCCTGGCGGCCGGTGCCGACGTGCTGGTGCATTCGCTCAAACCCGGCAGCGCCGAAGCGCGCGGCCTCGGCGACGGACACCTGCTGCCGACCAATCCGCGCCTCGTGTATTGCGCGATCAGCGCCTTCGGCGAGGTCGGCCCGATGCGCGCGCTGCCCGGCTACGACCCGCTGATGCAGGCCTTCGCCGGCATCATGAGCGTCAGCGGCCACGAAGGTGACGAGCCGGCGCGCGTCGGCGTGTCGCTGATCGACATGGGCACCGGCATGTGGGCCACGATGGCGATCCTGGCCGCGCTGCTGCGCCGCGCCACCACGGGCGAAGGCATGCGCGTGCACGCCAGCCTGCTCGAGACCGGGCTGTCGTGGATGATGGTGCCAGTCGCGAACTATCTGGCCACCCAGCGCCTACCGCGCAAGATGGGTTCGGCGATGGCGATGATGGCGCCCTACGAGCTCTTCGAAAGCGCCGACGGCAAGGTCTTCATCGCTGCGGCCAACGACCGGCTGTTTGGCCGCATCTGCAGCGCGCTGGCTTGTCCAGAGCTGGCGCAGGATCCGCGCTTCATCGACATGTCGGCGCGCATCGGCCACCGCAAGGCGCTGCACGCCGAGCTCGAGGCGCGCACCCGGCAGCGCAGCACCGCAGACTGCGCGGCGGCGCTGCGAGCGGCCGGTGCGCCCTGCAGCGAGATGCACGACGTGGCCCAGATGCTGGCGCACGAACAGGTGCAAGCGGTCGGCATGCTGGGCGCGCTGCCGCTGCCGGGCGCACCGCAACACCAGACGATGGGCCTGCCCATCAGTTCGCAGGGCCGTCGCGGGCGCAGCGGCCCGCCGCCGCCAGTGCTGGGCGGGAACACCGACGAGGTGTTGACGGCGCTGGGCCTGCATGCCGATGAACTGGCGGCGCTGCGACAGCAACGCGTCGTCGATTGACAGAGACAAGGCCGAGATCCCCATGAACTTCGACTACACCGAGACCCAGGGTCAGATCCGCGCCGCCGTCAAGGAGCTGTGCAAGGGCTTCGGCCCCGAGTACTGGCGCCAGTGCGCCCAGGACGGCGCCTATCCGGAAGCCTTCGTCGACGCGATGGCCAAGGCCGGCTGGCTGGCCGCGCTGATTCCGGAGGAATACGGCGGCGCCGGGCTGCCCCTGCTCGACGCCTGCCTGATCCTGCAGGAGATCAACCAGAACGGCGGTAGCGCGGTGCACTGCCATGCGCAGATGTACACGATGGCGTCGATCCTGCGCCATGGCAGCGAAGCGCAGAAGCGCGCGACGCTCCCGCGCATCGCCGACGGTAGCCTGCGGCTGCAGGCCTTCGGCGTGACCGAGCCCGACGCGGGCTCCAACACGCTGGCGATCAAGACATTCGCGCGCAAGGTGCCAAGTGGCTACGTCGTCAACGGCCAGAAGATCTGGACTTCGCGCTACAGCCACTCGCACATGTACCTTTTGATCGCGCGCACCACGCCGACCGACGCGGTGAAGAAGAAGACCGATGGCCTTAGCCTGTTCCTGATCGACATAGCGAAGGCCGGCGCGTCGCTGAAGGCCACGCCGATTCGCACGATGATCAATCACCACACCTTCCAGGTCTTCATCGACAACCTGGAGCTCACCGACGACGACCGCATCGGCGAGGAAGGCAAGGGCTTCCACTACCTGCTGGATTCGCTGCATTCCGAGCGTCTGCTGGTGGCCAGCGAGGCCATCGGCGACGGCCACTGGTTCGTCGGCAAGGCCGCGCGCTACGGCAGCGAGCGTGTCGTCTTCGACCGCCCGATCGGCGCCAACCAGGGCGTGCAGTTCCCGATCGCGCGCGCCCACATGAACATCGAGGCTGCCGAACTGATGCGCAACAAGGCAGCGACGCTGTTCGACGCCAGCCTGCCCTGCGGGCGCGAGGCGACGATGGTCAAGTACCTGGCCAGCGAGGCTGCTTGGGAAGCCGCCGAGGCGGCCATGACCACCTTCGGCGGCTACGGCGTGGCCTGCGAATACGACATCGAGCGCAAATGGAAGGAGAGCCGGCTGTTCCGCACCGCGCCGATCTCCAACAACCTGGTGCTGGCGCAGGTGGCCGAGCACCTGCTGGGCATGCCCCGCTCTTACTGAAGCACCATGGACTACACGACACTACGCGTTGAAGCCGCGCCTGGCACCGAGCTCGCTGATGGCATCCGCACCCTGGTGCTCAACCGCCCCGAGGTGATGAACGCGATGAACACGCAGATGTTCATCGACCTGCGCAACGCCCTGCACGAACTGGCCTTCGACGACGGCCTGCGTGTGCTGATCATCACCGGCGCCGGTGAGCGTGCATTCTCGGCCGGCGGAGACCTCAAGCAGCGCGACGGTATGACCGACGGTCAATGGCGGCGCCAACACCAGCTCGCCGAAGAGGTGTTGCTGGCTGTCAAGGATTTCCCGCAACCGGTGATCGCCGCCGTCGAAGGCCACGCGCATGGCGGCGGCTGCGAACTGGCGTTGATGTGTGACTACATCGTCGCTTCGCGCGCTGCGGTATTTTCGCTGCCCGAGCTGCGGCGCGGCATCATGCCCGGCGGCGGCGGTATCCAGAACCTCGTGCGCGCCGTCGGCGCGCGGCGCGCCAAGAAGCTGCTGTTCACCGCGCGCCGCTTCTCGGCCGAAGAAGCCACCGAATGGGGCATGGTCACAGACCTGGCCGAGCCGGGTACGGCGCTGGCCGCCGCAGTCGCCGACGCGCGCGACATCGTACTGGCCGCACCGATGGCCACCCACTACGCCAAACTCGCCGCATCGCGCGGCGGCGAGATTGACTTCCACAGCGGCTACATGCTCGACGTCGCCGCCTACAACGTGCTGGTGTCCTCGGCCGACAGGCTGGAGGGCGTGAAGGCCTTCAATGAAAAGCGCCCACCGCGCTGGAGCGGACTCTGACATGTTCAAAAAAATCCTGATCGCCAACCGCGGCGAAATCGCCTGCCGCATCGCACGCACCTGCCGGCGCCTCGGTATTGCGGTGGCCGGTGTGCATTCGAGTGCTGATCGCGATGCGCTGCACGTTGACCTGATCGGCGAGTCGATCGAAATCGGTGGGGCAGCGCCGGCCGAGAGCTACCTGCGCATCGATGCGGTCATTGATGCGGCCCGGCGGACCGGGTCGCAGGCCATTCATCCTGGTTTTGGCTTTCTGGCCGAAAACGCGGTCTTCGCGCGCGCGGTCGAGGCAGCCGGCCTCGTCTTCGTCGGCCCGACGCCCGAGGTCATTGAGCGCCTGGGCGACAAGGCGTCGGCCAAGCGCGAGGCCCGCGCCGCTGGCGTGGCCGTGCTCGGCGGCAGCGAGCTGCCGAGCCGCGATGCGGCCGAAGTGGCAGCCACCGTGCGCGGACTACCGCTACCGGTGATTCTGAAGGCGGCCGCCGGTGGCGGCGGCAAGGGCATGCGGGTGGTGCAGCAGTTGGACGGGTTGATGGAGACCATCGAGGCGGCCATGCGCGAGGCCGGGAGTTCCTTTGGCGACACTGCGTTGATCGTCGAAGCCTTTGTCGAGCGCGGGCGCCACATCGAGGTGCAGATCGTCGGCGACGGCCATGGCGAAGTGATTCACTTGTTCGAGCGCGAATGCACGCTGCAGCGGCGCCATCAGAAAGTCATCGAAGAGGCTCCAGCGGTGAACCTCGCCCCGGCGCTGCGCGAGGCGATGCTCGGTGACGCGGTGCGCTTGGGACAGCGGCTGCGCTATCGCGGTGTCGGCACGGTGGAATTCATCGTGCAGGGCGACAATCACCACTTTCTCGAAGTCAATCCACGGCTGCAAGTCGAGCATCCGGTGACCGAGGAGGTGACCGGGCTGGATGTGGTCGAGATCATGCTGCGCATTGCCGCCGGCGAGGGCTTGCCCTTGCGCCAGAGCGAAGTGCAGGTGCGCGGCCACGCGATTGAGGCGCGGGTCTGCGCTGAAGATTCAGCACAAAATTTCCTGCCCTCCACCGGTGAACTGATCGCTGTTCGGTTCCCAACTTCTGTCGTGCGGGTTGAATCGGGTGTGCGCGCCGGCATGGCGGTCACGCCGTACTACGACTCGATGCTGGCCAAGCTGATTGCGCATGCGCCCACGCGCGAGGCGGCGCTGGACCGTCTGAGTGGGGCGCTGGGCGAAACCCAGGTGCACGGCGTCGAAACCAACTGCGCCTTTCTGCAGCGCCTGCTGGCCCTGCCCGCCACGCGCGACGCCAGCTTCCACACCCGTCTGATTGACGAGGTGCTGGCCGAGGGGAGTCAGGGCGCGAGCAGTGCGCCGCTGGAGCGGCTGGCCGCTGCAGCGGCTTGGTGGTTGCTCGACGCGCGGTGCAACGGCAATCAATTCGGGGCCTGGTCGGCCCTGGACGTGACGGGTTGGCAGATGCACGCCGGCGACGATCGGCTCACGCCGGTTCCGGCGCTGTTGCTGCGCTCGGGCGGCACAACGCACGAGGCCCGGTTCGGCGCCGTCTCGCCCGAGTCCGAGGTGACGGTGCAAATCGGCACAGAACGAGTCCGCTTGGCACTGACCGCCATCGCCGGGGGCAATTGGCGTTTGCGCATGGGGGATCGACATGAGGTGCTGACCATCGTGCGCAGCGTCGATACCGTGTTTGTGCAGAGCAGCGGCACTGCCCACGCCATCGGCGTGACCCCTTACCTCAACCAGGCCATCACCGGACGCCAGACCAGTGGCCAGTTGCGCACGCCGATGATGGGGATGATCCTGAAGATCCATGTGGCGGTTGGCGAGCGCGTACGTTCCGGCGACGTGGTGGCAACGATGGAGTCGATGAAGATGGAGCTGCGCATCAATGCCGACCACGATGGGGTGGTGCGCTCGCTGTCGGTGCAGAACGGACAAATGGTCGAGCGCGGCCTGGTGGTGGCCGTGGTTGAGTCCGAGGGCACTGCGGAATAAGCGGCGGCAAACCCCGCATGCGCGCCCATCTTTACAAACCTGGTGTTATCCACGGTTAAAAATGACGTGTCCGAGACGGCCCATGACCAGCATCCAACTTCCGAACGGTATTCAGGTTTTTGAGCGCGGTTGGCTGTCCTCCAACAACATTCTGTTCCTTGGATCGGCATCCAGCGCACTCGTTGACAGTGGCTACAGCACACACGCGGAACTAACGGCCGGGCTGGTCAGCGCCGCTTTGCAGCAGCGGCCGCTGGACTTGCTGCTCAATACCCATCTGCACAGCGACCACTGCGGCGGCAATGCCGCCCTCCAGGGCAATTACCCAGAACTTCAAACCCTCATTCCGCCAGGCCATGCATCACTTGTCTCGCCGTGGGACCCCGTCGCCCTGAACTATGTGCCATCCGGGCAACACTGCCCCCGGTTCAAGTTCGATGGCCTTCTGTCGCCGGGCACGGACATCCAGCTGGCCGATACCGCGTGGCAAATCCATGCGGCACCGGGCCATGATCCCCATTCAGTCATTCTGTTTGAGCCGCAGTCCCGAACCCTGATTTCGGCCGATGCCTTGTGGGAAAAAGGCTTCGGCGTGGTGTTTCCGGAACTCGATGGTGAAACCGCGTTCGATGAAGTGGCCGCCACATTCGACCTGATCGAGCGGCTTGACCCGCGCTGGGTCATTCCCGGCCACGGCCCGGTATTCCGCTACCGTGCCGAGGTGCTGGCCTACGCGCGCGAGCGCCTCAACGCCTTTGTCAAGAACCCTGAGCGGCATGCGCATCACGCGGTCAAGGTGTTGCTGAAGTTCAGACTGCTGGAGCAGCAGCAACTGCCTTTTGCTGATTTTGTCGAGTGGGCCGCCAACACACGCTACTTGCGGCTCATTCACCAGAGGTTTGTTCCTTCGGTTCCCATCGACCAGTGGATGGAGCAGTTGACTCAGGAGCTGGTGCGTTCCACCGCTGCGCGCAGAGACGGCAACAGGGTCTACAACGCGTGAAATGGACCCCGTCGTGAGCCACTGAACCAGGGCCCTGACAAAAACCAGCGGCCGCATGCGAAAGCCAAGCCATCTTTTAACCTGGAGATAAACATGAGTGAAGCAGAAACCGTTTTGTATCACGTGCGCGATGGTATCGCCACCGTCAAGATCAACCGCCCCGAGATGCGTAACGCGCTGTCACCGGCCGCTGCCAATCGGCTGCACGATCTGTGGTGCGAAGTCGATGCCGATAAAAATGTGCACGTGGCCATCCTGACTTCTGCCGACTGCGGCACTTTCTGCGCCGGGCTCGACCTGCGCGAGGCTTCTCGTGTCAAGAAGGACGAGGGCGTGGACATCCTGACCAAGATGAGGGACCCGTTTCACGGTCGCCAGCGCCGTGTGGCCAAGCCCATCATCGCGGCCATGACCGGGCACCTGATTGCCGGCGGCATGATGCTGAGCCTGAACTCGGATTTGCGCGTAGGCCTCAAGGGCACGCAGGTCGGCATCACCGAAACCCGTATCGCCGGGCGCGGCAGCCCCTGGGCCATTCCCCTCCTGTGGATGCTGCCGCAGCCGCTGCTGATGGAGATGGTGCTGACCGGCGACCTGTATCCGATCGAAACCTTCCATGGGCTGGGATTCATCAATTACCTGGAAGACACGCCTGATGCGGTGCGCGCTCGGGCCACCGCGCTGGCCGAACGCATCCGCGACAACGCTCCGCTGTCGGTGATGGCGGGCAAGGAATCGATCATGACGGCGATGAGCGCCGGTTGTGAGGCCGGCATGGCGCTGGCGCACAACATTTATCGCACCGCCTACGCCAGCGAGGACGCGCAGGAGGGTCCGCGTGCCTTCGCCGAGAAGCGCAAGCCGGTTTGGAAGGGGTGCTGATGTCGCTGCGGGGAGATGCCATCTCCAGCCTGGCCCCTCTTTTGGAGAACAACCGTGCCTGGTCGGCGCGCTGCGCTGCGGAAGATCCGCAGTACTTCGAGCGACTGGCGCACCAGCAGATGCCGCGCTACCTGTGGATCGGCTGTTCCGACAGCCGGGTACCGGCCAACGAAATCCTGGGGCTGCGGCCTGGCGAGGTGTTCGTGCACCGCAACGTCGGCAACCTGGTAGTGCACTCCGACCTGAACTGCCTGACGGTGCTGCAGTATGCGGTCGAGGTGTTGAAAGTCGAGCATGTTCTCGTGGTGGGTCACTACGGCTGCGGCGGCGTGCAGGCGGTGATAGAACAGCGCCGCACCGGTCTGGCCGAGAACTGGCTGCGCCATCTGGAGGATGTGGCGCGGAAACACATTGATCGGCTCGACGGCATTTCCGGCGTTGACGAGCGCGCGGCGCGGCTTTGCGAGATGAACGTGATTGAGCAGGTCAGCAACGTGTGTCGCACCACCACCCTGCGCCGCGCCTGGGAGCGCGGGCAGCAAGTCGAGGTGCACGGGCTGGTTTACGGCCTGCGCGACGGCTTGCTGCGGCCAGTCGGGGGCAGCGTCAATGGGGTCAGCGAGTTGCAAGAGCAGTACACCCTTTCATTGGCCATGCTGGACGCCGGCCCGGCCGTTTGATCGCATCAAGAAAGAAGGAAAATCCCTGTGCCAACCGACACGACAGACCCCGCGACCGACAACATTGCCACCCAGTTGGCCGCCTTTGCACACGGTCTCAAGCCTGGCATGTTGCCCGCAGTCGTGGTGGAACAGGCCAAGCTGCTGATGCTCGACGCTCTGGGCATCGCCCTGGCCTCGTCTCAGCACGACTTCGCGCACTGCGCTTACCGCGGCTTGCGCGCCCTGGGTGGCGCGGGTGACAGCGCCGTCATGGGCGCCTTTGCACCCCTGCCGCTGCGCGATGCGGTGCTGATGAATGGCATCCTGGTCCACGGGCTGGACTTCGACGACACCCACCCCGGCGCGATCACACACCCCAGTGCCAGCGCCTTTCCGTTGGCGCTGGGTCTGGCAGCGCAACGGCATGCCACGGGGCCCGAGATGATCACGGCCTATGTGCTCGCGATTGAGGTTGCTGCCCGTCTGGGTGCGGCGGCCGGGGGCGGCTTCCACGACGTTGGCTTTCATCCGACCGGCCTGGTGGGAGCTTTTGGGTGCGCGCTGGCGGCCGGCAAGCTGATGGGGCTGGATCAGGTGGGCTTGGAGCATGCGCAAGGCGTGGTGCTGTCGATGGCATCCGGTAGCATGGAATTTCTGAGCGACGGCGCCTGGACCAAGCGCATGCACCCGGGCTGGGCCGGTGTCAGCGGGCTGACCGCCACGGCGCTGGCCGGTGCCGGTTTTCGGGGGCCTTCACAGCCTTATGAAGGGCGCTTTGGTCTGTACGCCAGTCACTTGGCCGCGCGCGGCTTGTTGGCCGATTTGTCGTTGTGCACGCGCGGCTTGGGCGAGCGCTGGGAGCTGCTCGAAGTGGCGGTAAAGCTGTACCCAACCTGCCACTTCACGCACGCCAGCATCGATGCCGCGCTGGCGCTGCGGGCGACGGGGCTGCGTGCCGAGGAGGTGGCATCGGTGCAGGTGCTGCTGCCGCCAGGGGTGCACCCGGTGGTGTGCGAGCCGGTGGCGGCCAAGCGACGACCGGCCAACGTCTATGAATCGCAGTTCAGCATTCACCACCTGGTCGCGCTGGCCCTGCTGCGCGGCGAGCTGGGGCTGGCCGAACTGGATGCCGCCAACCTGAGCGACCCGCAGGTGCAGGCGCTGGCTGACCGCATCGAACACGCGGCCGACCCCGATGCCGATTACCCCACCTTCTTTTCCGGCGAACTGCACGTGCGCACGAACGACGGGCGCGAGCTGCGCTGGCGCGAGTCAGCGCACCGCGGCGCACCGGGCCGGCCGATCACGGCCGCTGACATCGAGGCCAAATTCATGGGCAATGCACTACTGGCATTGCCGCGCGATCAGGCGCTGCGCCTGCGCGATGCGCTGCTGTCGGCCGATCGCGCCGAAGACGCCGCCACTCTGGCGCATACCCTGACCCATTCCAACACCTCCGGATCCCTTTAATGACTACCAGCCCGCCCATCGCCTTTGATGCGGAAAAAGAAACTCTGGTGCTCGACGCCGTCGAGCGCTTTGTCGACCGCGAGATCAAGCCGGTGGCGCAGCGGCTCGAGCACGCCGACGAATGGCCGGCCGACATTGTGGCCGGCATGCGCGAGATGGGCCTGTTCGGCTGCATCATCCGCGAGGAATATGGCGGCCTCGGCCTGTCGGCCAGTACCTATGCCAAGGTCGTGGAGCGCATCGCGCGGGTATGGATGTCGGTTTCGGGCATCATCAACTCGCACCTCATCATGGCCGCCTGCGTGCAGCGCAACGGCACCGAGGCGCAGCGCCAGCGTTTCCTGCCGCGCTTTGCCAGCGGCGAACTGCGCGGCGGGCTGGCGCTGACCGAGCCCGACTGCGGCACCGACTTGCAGGCGGTGCGCACGGTGGCGCGCCGTGACGGCGACCACTACGTCATCAACGGCACCAAGACCTGGATCTCCAACGGCGTCCATGGCCAGGCCTTTGCCGTGCTGGTCAAGACCGACCCCGCAGCGCAACCGCGCCATCGCGGCATGAGCCTGTTCATCTGCGAAAAAGGCCCCGGCTTCACGTCCACTCGCAAGCTCGAAAAGCTCGGTTACAAGGGCATCGACAGCGCCGAGCTGGTGTTCGACAACTTTCGCGTGTCGGCCGCCAACCTGGTCGGTGGCGTGGAAGGACAGGGTTTCAAGCACGTGATGGGCGGACTGGAACTTGGGCGCATCAATGTGGCTGCGCGCGGCGTGGGTGTGGCGCGCGCCTGCCTGGAGGAGTCGGTAGCCTATGCCCAACTGCGTCGCACCTTCGGCAAGCCGATCTGCGAACACCAGGCGATCCAGCTCAAGCTGGCCGACATGGCCACTCGGGCGGAGGCGGCGCGTCTGCTGGTTGAACAGGCCGCGCGGGCTTATGACGCTGGCCAGCGTTGCGACATGGAAGCCGGCATGGCCAAGCTGTTCGCCAGCGAAGCGGCGGTCGAGAACTCGATGGAGGCCTTGCGCATCCACGGGGCTTATGGCTACTCGAAGGAAATGAACGTCGAGCGCTACTACCGAGACGCGCCTCTGCTGTGCATTGGCGAAGGCACCAACGAATTGCAGCGCTTGATCATTTCCGCCCAGCTGGTGGAACGCAGCCCGATCTGATGTATCGCCTGGGGCGGCGCCTCAACTCGGCGGTGAATGAACCCCTCGGAGGAAAATTTCTTGAACAACCTGCTGTCCGCTTTCCGGTTCGCCGCCCTGCCCGCCGGGACGAATTCATTTCGCGCCGAGGTAAAGGCCTTTCTCCAATCCAGCTTTGAGCCAATGCCCGCCGACATCCGGGCCCGTTCATGGATGGGTTTCAATGCCGCTTTCAGCAAGAAGCTGGCCGCACGGGGCTGGGTCGGCGTGACCTTGCCAGCGCAATACGGTGGCGCCAGCCTGGACGCCTTCTCGCGCTTCGTGCTGGTGGAAGAACTGCTGGCCGCCGGTGCCCCGGTTTCCGCACACTGGATCGCCGACCGCCAGAGCGGGCCCCAGATCCTCAAGTTCGGAACCGAGGCGCAACGCCAGTTCTATCTGCCCAAAATTTGTGCCGCCGAGGCCTTCTTTTGTATCGGCATGAGCGAGCCCAATGCCGGCTCCGACCTCGCCAGCGTTGGCACACGGGCCAGCCGCTGCGAAGGTGGCTGGCGTTTGAACGGCCACAAGATATGGACCACCAATGCGCAGCACTGCCACTACATGATCGCGCTGGTGCGCTCGTCGGGCGAGTCGCAGGATCGGCAAAAGGGCCTGTCGCAGTTCATTGTCGACTTGGCATTGCCCGGCGTGACGGTGCGCCCGATCCGGGATCTAACGGGGGACGCGCATTTCTCAGAAGTGTTTTTCGACAACGTGCTACTGGCCGACGACGCGCTGATCGGCAATGAAGGCAGCGGCTGGGCGCAAGTCAATGCCGAACTGGCCTTCGAGCGCAGCGGCCCGGAGCGGGTGTACTCCAGCATCGTGCTGCTGGAGCACTGGATCACCTGCCTGCGCAGTACACCGGCGGTCTCGGCCCATGCCGCCACCATCGGGCGTTTCGCCACGCACCTGGCCACGCTGCGCAACATGTCGATCGCCGTCACGGCCAAGCTCGTCAACGGGGAAAGCCCGTTGGTCGAAGCGGCCTTGGTAAAGGATATAGGCACCGAATTCGAGCAGAGCATTCCCGCCGTGATCGGAGCCGCCATCGCTATGGACCCGGACGCCCTGGTCGATGCCGAGTTGTACCGCGCCGTGGCTTATGTAAGCCAGATTGCGCCCACCTATTCCCTGCGCGGCGGCACGCGCGAGATCCTGCGCGGCATGATCGCGCGCGGTCTGGGCCTGCGTTGAAAACGAGAGCATTCCATGTTTGCACAAGCGATTGAAGATATCCTCGAGGATCAGTGCACGCCCGCCGTGGTGCGCGCGATTGAGGCGGGCGGCTCGACCGCTGCGCTGTGGCAGGCGCTGCAAGGCGCCGGCTTCCTCGAACTGCTGGCGTCCGAGGACGCTGGCGGTGCCGGCCTCCCGCTGGCCGATCTGTTCCCGATACTGTGCAGCTTCGGCCGCTACACGGTGCCGGTGCCGGTGGCTCAGACGATTGTGGCGCGAGCGCTGCTGGGGTCGCAGTTTGCGATGCCCAACGGCATGATTACGCTGGGCGCTGCGTTGCGGCGCGAGGCCGATGGCGCCATCGTGTGCTCATTCACACCTTACGGCCGGGTGGCCGATTTCGTGCTGGCCCAAGATGGTGATGCCTTGTTGCTGCTGCCTTGCGCAGCGGCGCAGCGTGAAGCAAGCGGGGTGCATGGGAGCCTTGCCGCCAACCTGCGCTGGCCCGATGAGCGCATCGCGACGCACGTGCCCGGCGCTGGCCCACTGCTGCCGACATTCGCCGCGGCCTTGCACGCCGCCCTGCTCAGCGGGGCCATGACACGGGTCTTCGAAATGACACTCCAATTCTGCAATGACCGCATCCAGTTCGGCAAAACCCTGGGCAAGTTCCAGGCGGTGCAGCACCAGTTGAGCGTCATGGCCGAACATGTGGCTGCTGCCTCGATAGCCGCCGAAGCAGCGTTCCGTACCGACACGACCACGCCCTCCTTGCTCGCCGCTGCCATGGCCAAATCCCGCACCAGCGAGGCGGCGGTGCTGGTTGCCTCCATTGCCCACGCGCTGCACGGTGCCATTGGCATTGCCGAAGAATACGATCTGCAATTGCTGACCCGGCGTTTGCATGAATGGCGCATTGCCCATGGCTCGGAAGCGCACTGGAACGCATTGATCGGCAATAGCGTGCTGGCTTCAGACGCGTCTATTGCCGATTTTGTACGGTCGGTTTAGCGGGCGAGCGGCCTCGCCAGCCCAGCCACTACCCTGCCAGCTTGCCCTGCAGCTCGGTCACCGCCTCCGGGTTGACCAGCGAGGACAGGTCGCCCGGACCGTCGCCCCGGTACACGGCCCGCACGACGCGACGCATGATTTTCATGTTGCGTGTTTTGGGCAGGTCGCTGACCAGCAGCACCTGTCTGGGTCGGTAGGAGGCGCCCATGCCATGGACAACCGCTTGAGACAGTTCAGCTTGCAGCGCCGCGTCCGCCGCCACGCCGGGCATGGGCACGCAGACGCAGACGATGGCCGAGCCCTTGATCTCGTCGGGCACGCCGATCACCGCCGCCTCTGACACCTTGCCGGTGCCGGTGAGCAGGGTTTCAATCTCCGACGGGCCGGTGCGCTTGCCTGAGACCTTGATCGTGTCGTCGCTGCGGCCGAGGATGTAGAACAAGCCGTCCGCATCGTGCATCGCAAAGTCGCCATGCACCCAGACGCCGGGCAGCGTGCGCCAGTAGCTGTCGAGGTAGCGCTCGTCGTCGCGCCACAGGCTCTTGGTGAAGCCGATGTTGGGGTTGCGCAGCACCAACTCGCCGACCTGGCCCGCGCCGACCGGCTGACCGTTGTCGTTCACGATGTCGACCCCGGCGCCAAGCCCGCGCGCGCCGAACGAGCCTGGTCGCAAGGGGTGGTGCAGGGTGCCGGTGAAGTTGCAGCCGCCCACCTCGGTGCCGCCGACAATGTTGAGGAACGGCAGACGCTCTTTGCAGATGTGCTTGAAGAACCAGCGCCAGGGCGCCTCGGTCCATGCCTCGCCACCGGAGCAGGTGATGCGCAATGCAGACAAGTCGTAGCTTTCGACCTCTGTGTCGCCGTAGCGCATCAGGCTGCGGATCAGCGTGGGCGCGACACCCAGATAGGTGACTTTGTGATCCTGCACCAGACGCCAGAAGCGTCCTGTGTCGGGGTAGTCGGGCGTGCCTTCGGCCACCAGCAGGCTGCCGCCGAAATAGCTCGGGATGCAGGCGCACATGGCACCCACCATCCAGCCCATGTCGCTCATGAAGAAGAAGCGGTCGCTCTGCTTGAAATCGGCGCAGATGTGCATGTCGCGCGTGACCATCGAGCCCAGGAAACTCACGTGGGTCCAGATGCAGCCCTTGGGCTTGCCGGTGGTGCCCGAGGTGTAGAGCAATACGGCGGGTGCCTCGGCGGCCATCTCGGCGGTCGGCATGTCACGGGGTTGGGCGGCGATCAGGCTGGCCCAGTCGTGGTCGCGTTCCGGCGTCATCGGGCATGGGGACGCTTCACCCAGGTGGCGCAGCACCACCACGTGCTGCACGCTGGGTACCTCGCGCAGGGCTTCGTCCAGCACCGACTTCATGACGCCGGGGGTGCCGCGTCTCCAGGTGCCATCCACCGTCAGCACCGCCTTGGCTTGTCCGTCGTTCAAACGGGCGACAATGGGTTGCGGCCCGAAGCCCGAAAACAAGGGCATCAACACGGCGCCGATCTTCAGGACCGCAAAGAACGCGACAAAGGTCTCCGGCAGGTTGGGCATGTACAGGCCGACCCTGTCGCCCCGAGCAATGCCCAGCGACTGCAACGCTCCGGCCAGGCGGCAAACCTCGGCATCAAACTCGCGGTAACTCAAGGACTTGCGGTTTTTCGGGTCTTCGCCCTCCCACACCAGGAAAGGCTGGTCCCACACCGGCGTTCCGCGGTGCCGGTCCAGGCAGTTCAGCACGATGTTGGTGGTACCGCCGACACACCAGCGCGCCCACTCGATGCCGCGCGAGGTGTCAAGCATCTGCGTGTAAGGTTGATAGAAGCGCATGTCGCAAAACTCGAACACCTCTTGCATCAACCAGGCCGGATCGGCATCGGCGCGAGCGCTCAGGTTCTCGAAGCTCGATTCGCCCACTTTGTGCAAGAAGGCGGTCAGGTTGGACCGCGCCATCAGTTCAGGAGCGGGCTTCCATTCAAACGGTTGTTTGGTAGAATTCATGCTGCCATCCTATCCGAACGTCGTATGGGAGTCCAGCGGTGCAAGTCTCACCGCGTCGTTTCTTCTCCGTAGCTCTACGCAGTCAGAAAGGCAGTCCGTCCGTGCATGTTGATGAAGCGATTCGCAGTCGAAAATCGGTCAGGCGGTTTCTACCCACGTCCGTTCCTTCCTCGGTTGTGCAGCACATTTTGAACGTGGCGGCGCGAGCCCCGAGTGGCAACAACGTGCAGCCGTGGAAGGTGTATGCGGTGGCGGGCGAGTCCCGGCAGCGTCTGTGCGATGCCTTCATTGAGGCGGCCACGCACGAGCCAGACCGCCACCAGCCTGAATACGCCTACTACCCCACCACCTGGGTCGAGCCCTACCTGGATCGTCGGCGGCGCTGCGGTTTTGGCCTGTATGCCAGCCTGGGCATCGCCCGCGACGATGCGGCGGCGCGCGCGCATCAGATGCTGCGCAACTACCTGTTCTTCGACGCGCCGGTGGGCCTGCTCGTCACGCTCGATCGCCGCCTGAACACCGGCAGCTTCATGGATCTGGGCATGTTCATCCAGAACATTCTGGTGGCCGCCCGCGCACAGGGCCTGCACACCTGTGCGCAGGCGGCGCTTGCTTGGTACCACAAAGTGGCGCGTGCCCAACTGCCTATCAGCGACCACGAAATCCTCGCTTGCGGCATCGCCCTGGGACACGAGGACCTGTCGGCCCCGGAGAACGCCTTCATCACCGAACGAACCGATGTGGAGACGTTTTCCAGCTTCCATGGTTTCGACGCGGCTCGCTGAGCTCACGCGCCAGCGATTGAACCTTTGATTCATTCCGACAAGCACACCCAAAGGAGCCGCGCGATGATTCTGCACACTGCTGAGACCTTGAAGCGTTACACCGAAAGCGGCCACTGGGGCCGGCGCACCCTGCTCGATTTGCTGCGCGAGACGGCGGCCAAGGCGCCGGAGCGGCCCGCCGTGGTCGACCCGGCTGATCGGCCTGATCTGACCGGAACAGCAGCACAGAACCTGAGCTATCGGGAGTTCGCCGCGGCCGTCGACGCCATCGCGACCGGGCTGCTGGACATGGGTTTGCGCAAGGATGAAATCGTAGTCGTGCAACTGCCCAACGTATGGGAACTGGTTGCCATGTTTCTTGCGGTCAGCCGCGCCGGCGGCGTGCTCTCGCCGATGCCGATTCAGTGGCGCGACAACGAGTTCCAGAATGTCAAGAAACTCACCGAGGCGCGCTTCTTCTTCGGGATGCGCGATTTCAAGGGTGCCGATCAACTCGCCATCGCCGAGAAGACCGGATTTGTCGCGCTGCCGATCGAGCGTATTGCCGAGATGGCGCGTGGTGCGGCCGACGTGGCCAGGCTCGACGCCATCGGTGTCGACGCCAACGACATTTTCAGCCTATGCTGGTCGTCCGGCACCGAAGCCCTTTCCAAGGGCTGCCCGATGTCTCACAACAACTGGCTCTTTCAGATGAACCTGATCCCGCTGACGGCCGGGCTGCACGAAGGGGACCGGGTGCTGGCGACCGCGCCGGTGGTCAACATGACCGGTGTGGCGACCTGGCTGGCTTCGCTGGCCATCGGGGGCACGACGCTCTTGCATCACCCGCTGAACATGCCGCTGCTTCTCAAGCAGTTGATGCATGACCAGGTGCATTTCACCCTGCTGGTGCCTGCCCTGCTGAACATGATCCTCAAGTTGCCCAACGTCGATCAGCTTGACTTCTCCAGCGTGCGCTGCATCGCCTCGGGTTCGGCGCAACCCTCGCGCTGGAGCATGGAGGAGTTCAAGCGGCGCTGGAACATCGAAATCCTGCACGCCTGGGGACAGACCGAAGGCACCGCGGTGTTTGCAGGGGCGCGAGACGTGCCCGATTTCGCCAAGCGGGCAGATCACTTTCCGTGGTGGGGTCGCCCGGGCGTCGAGTGGCCCTCGGACATCCAGGGTGTAGAGATGAAGCTGCTCGATGAGAGCGGTGCAGAATGCACGCAGCCCGGCCAGGTGGGCGAGCTGGTCTACCGCGGACCCAATGTGTTTGCTGGCTATTACCAGCGGCCGGACCTGGCGATAAGCACGTTCACCCCCGACGGCTTTTGCCGCACAGGTGACTTTTTCATCGTGCGGGACGTTCACCACATCGGTTTCTTTGACCGCAAGAAAGACATCATCATTCGCGGTGGCTTCAACGTTAGCGCAGCCGAGGTCGAGAACCTGGTTCTCACCCATCCCGGCGTGCAGGAGGTGGCGGCGGTGGCGGTGCCCGACGAGATCATGGGCGAGAAGACCTGTATCTTCGTCGTTCCGAAGGACAAGGCCCAGCCGCCGGCGCTGGAGGATATCGTCGGCCACCTGAAGCAGATCGGCGTGGCAGCTTACAAGCGGCCCGAGCGCATCGAGTACCTTGACGCCATCCCGCGCAACCCGGTAGGAAAAATCCTGAAGGCAGAACTGCGCAAGCACCTGCGCCCCGCGGCTGCCTGAGCCCACTCCGACCCACGAACCCAGTTATGGCAAACATCAAATCCGCACCCTCGTCGCATACGCTTCGCGGTAAAACCGCGATCATCGGTGCGGGCATTTCCGCCGTCGGCCGCGTGCCGGGCAAGAGCGCGCTCGCGCTGGCCGCCGACGCAGCGGGCAAGGCGCTGGCCGAGGCCGGCATCGGCAAGCACGAGGTCGATGGCGTGCTCTCAAGCTCCGCCTTTGCCTCGCCGTTCCACCGCTTCAGCGTGGCTTTCAGCGAATACCTGGGCATCCAGCCAACGTTTTCCAACACGCTGCAGGTCTCCGGCGCCACGGCGGCCACCATGTTCAACATCGCCGCCGCCGCCATTGCCGGCGGCCTGGCCGAGACGGTGCTGGTGGTGGGGGGCGACAGCCTGCTGACCGGTCTGTCCCCCGACCTTGCCCTGCGCTCGATGACCGAAAGCCGGGACCAGCAATACGAAATGCCCTTCGGCATTCCCGTGGCCAACACCTTCGCCATGACCGCGCATCGGCACATGAAAGAGTTCGGCACCACCTCCGAGCAGTTTGCCAAGGTGGCGGTGATCCACCGCGAACACGCACGCCGCACGCCGGGGGCGCAGATGACCGATCCGCTGAGCGTCGATGACGTGCTGAATTCCGGCTGGGTGACAACGCCTTACCACAAGCTCGACTGCTCTCTCATCTCCGACGGCGCAGCAGCCTTCATCGTCACGTCGGCCGAGCGCGCCAGGGCGCTGGGAATTGCCAAGCCCATTTACATCCTCGGCGGCGGCGAATGCTACACGCACGAGCACATCTTCCTGATGCCCTCGCTGACCACCACGGGCGCGGTGCAGTCGAGCGCCAGGGCCTACGCCATGGCGGGCTGCGGGCCGAAGGACATCGACGTGGCCGGGGTCTATGACTGCTTCACCGGCACGGTGATCATGATGCTGGAGGACCTCGGGTTCTGCCCCAAGGGCGAAGGTGGGCGCTTCGTCGAGGACGGGCAGATCACCTACGGCGGAGCCATCCCCTGCAACACCCATGGCGGCCTGCTGTCGTTTGCGCACTCGGGCATGCCGGGCTCGCTGTTTCATTTCTATGAGGTCGTCAACCAGCTGCGCGGAAGCTGCGGTGAACGCCAGGTCGCGGGTGCTGAACTTGGCATGGTGCACAGCCTGGGCGCCGGTTTTGCGACCAACGCCACCACCATCCTGGGAACGGAGGCCACGCTGTGATCAACCCAAAAGACGCCCACCTCAAGCCGCAGCCGATGCCGGATGCGGATTCTGAAATCTATTGGCGCGGCATTCAGGAAGGCGAGCTGCTGCTGCAGCACTGCCTTGCGTGCGGCCACGTGCAGCTCTACCAACAGGCGATCTGCCGTGAGTGCGGTAGCGAGCGCCTTGATCACCGCGCCGCCAGCGGTCGCGCCAAGGTGTATTCGTTCAGCGTGGTCCACCGGGCGCCCGGCCCGGCCTTCAAGCAGGACACGCCCTATGCCGTGCTGCTGGTAGAACTCGAAGAAGGTCCGCGGATGATCAGCGCCTTCGTCGGTCCAGATCCTTCGGTGGTCACCTTCGACATGGCTGTCGAGCTGGTTTGCGAGCCCGTCGGGGGCGGTGTGTCGCTGCCGCGATTCCGGGCGGCCGGACTTCAAGCGTGAAACAGCGTCTTCGCGTGCCATCTGAGGAAATGACCCATCCAAAAGCGACATTTCGCTGGCCCCATTTCGCTGCGTCGTCCTCCCAGGCGGTAGTCGAGGGGGCGCCCCCTGACCAGACGGCGGCCACGATTGCGCGGCGGGCGATTGCGCATTGGCTTTGTAGGCTCCGCCACCTATGCGATGCTGCCACGCGTACTGCCGCTTTTTCGCGAGCGCTACCCGAATGTGGTGCTCGACTTGCGCGAAGGCACGACCACACAGATACTTCGCGACCTGGAGGCTGGTGCGCTGGACCTAGGGCTCGTTCGATACCCCGTGGCAGAAGCCACACCGATCGAAATCAGACCGGTGGAATGGGACAGGCTGGTGGTCGCCTTGCCGATGCACCATCCGCTGACCCGGCGCAAACGCGTGGCGCTATCGGACTTGGCCAATGAAGCTTTCATCATGTACTCAGCGTCGAGCGCGGTAAACCTTAGAGCACAGGTGATGCTGGTCTGCCAGACCGCTGGCTTTACTCCCCGGGTCACGCAGGAAGCCGTGCAGGTTCAGACGTTGGTCAGTCTTGTGGAAAGCGGCATCGGGGTGGCATTGGTCCCTGCAGCATGCAGCACAGGTTCCACCAGGCGAGTGGAGTTTCGCGATGTGTCGTCAGAAGCATCGCTCGCGGTAGCGCTCGGCGTGGCAATGCAGCCGAGCGCCGACGGTAGCGCTGCACAGCGTTTCCGGCAGATGTTGGAAGAGAACCCTCCTCAAAACGGTGACACTGTTCTTTTGCGTCGCCGAAAGCCAGTTCCGCGCGGATCACTTTGACGCTCTCGGTGGTGCTGGCGCCGTCGCTCCCGTTGAAGGCGTGGCCCAGGCCAGTGAGCGCAGCCAGGCGCTCGGACAGTTCAACCGCCGGCCCGTGGGTGAAACCAGCCAGCATCACGTGGTCGAGCGTGTGCAACAGATCGATCAGCGCGGTGCGGATGGCGGGGTGGTTGTGCCCGAACAGGTTGACCCACCAGGAGCTGATCGCATTCAGATGGCACCAGCCTCCGTGGTCGCGCAGCCACACGCCTGGGCCCGCGCCACGGGAATCAGCGGCAGCGCAGCACCCTCGGACGCGTGCAGCTTCATCTGGGTGCAGGGGTGCCAAACCCCAGCCGGGCTGCGCTAGCGCCAGGCGTCGTTGGCCGACACAGGTAGCATCAAAGCTCGGCGCCTAGGGGCCGGATGACCGGATCGCCGGACTGCGGACCGGCGGGCTCGCTGCGGGTCTCGACGATGCGGTTGGCGGCGTCGGGGAACACCAGCTTCGGCACGGCCTCGTCGAGCTTGTCCTCGTGAACCATGCCAAAGGCCGCGATGATCACCAGGTCGCCCACACTGGCGCGCCGGGCGGCCGAGCCGTTGAGCGAAATGATGCCGCTGCCGCGCGGCGACTTGATGGCGTAGGTGATGAAACGTTCGCCGTTGTTGACGTTCCAGATGTGCACCTGTTCGTTGGGGCGGATGTTGCTCGCCTCAAGCAGGTCTTCGTCGATGCCGCAGGACCCTTCGTAGTGCAGCTCGCAGTGGGTGACGGTGGCGCGGTGGATTTTGGATTTCAGCAGGGTGCGAAACATGGTCGTGGTCCTCAGGCGCCCATAGTGTGGCGCGCATGCAGGCCCAGGCGCTGCATCAGCGCCCGGTCGCGTTCGATGTCGGGGTTGCCGGTGGTCAGCAGCTTCTCGCCATAAAAGATGGAGTTGGCGCCGGCCGCAAAACACAGGGCCTGCACCGCATCGCTCATCTGCTGGCGCCCGGCCGACAGGCGCACCCGGGCTCGCGGCATGGTGATGCGGGCGACCGCGATCATGCGCACGAACTCCAGCGGGTCCAGTTCGGCCTGATCGGCCAGCGGCGTGCCTTCGACCTTGACCAGGTTGTTGATCGGCACCGATTCGGGGTAATCGGGCGCCAGGTTGGCCAGCTGGGCGATCAGCGCCGCACGCTGCACCCGCGTCTCGCCCATGCCCACGATCCCGCCACTGCAGACCCGGACGCCCGCCCCGCGCACGCGTTGCAGGGTGTCGAGCCGGTCCTGGTAATCGCGCGTGGTGACGATGTCGCCGTAAAAGTCGGGGGCGCTGTCCAGGTTGTGGTTGTAGTAGTCGAGCCCGGCGTCGCGCAGGGTTTCGGCGTGGCCCTCGTTGAGCATGCCCAGGGTGGCGCAGGCCTCCAGGCCCACGTCCTTGACCGCGCGCACCAGCTCGGCCACGGCTTGCACGTCGCGGTCCTTGGGCGCGCGCCAGGCCGCGCCCATGCAGAAGCGTGTGGCGCCGGCCGCCTTGGCGCGCACGGCCGCGTCGCGCACCTCTTCCACCGCCATGAGCTTACTGGCCGCTACGCCGGTGTCGTAGTGCACCGACTGCGGGCAGTAGCCACAGTCTTCCGGGCAGCCACCGGTCTTGATCGACAGCAGCGTGGCGAGCTCGACCTCGGTCGGGTCGAAGTGCTCGCGGTGAACGGTCTGCGCGCGAAACAGAAGCTCGGTAAACGGCTGATCGAACAGCGCCACTACGGCTTCGGTCGACCAGGCTCCCACGCTCGATGCCTCGGCAGTCTGCGAAGGTGATTGCACCCAGTGAATGGGTTCTTCTCTCAGGATCGTGTCATTCATCGCGCAATACTCCAGTGGTGTCCAGCAAAATTCAATCGATAGATCGACGCGGGCGCATCGTGCCTGCAAGGCCAGCCACAGCGCTTCAGGCGCCTTGCGGCCTGATGTGCTGGGTGGCCTCGTCTTCGACCCGCTGCCAGATCTCGACCGCCATCGGGTTCTTGCTCTCTTCCAGGATGTGCCCCACCAGCCCGATGGCACGCGCCAGGACGCCGATGCCGCGCACGATTTTCCATGGCAGCCCGAGTTCGCAGCTGATGGCGCCGATGGCGCCGGTCGCGTTGACGGGAAGCGACTTGCCAGCGGCGCGTTCGGCCTCGTCGCAGATCAGTTGTTCCAGGCGGATGTAGTCGCCGGAAAAGCCGTTGTCTTTGGCGATCTGGAACAGGCGCGGGGCACGCGGATCGACCGGCTTGTGCAGCGGATGGCCGAGCCCCGGAATGATCTGGCCACGCTCTCGGTAGGCCGCCACGGTTTCGCGCGCAATGCGCTCCAGATCGGCGTCGCGTGTGCCCGGCGGCAGCGCCTCGTACAGCATTTTGGCGGTGCCTTCGGTGCTGCCGACGAACACGCTGCCCAGGCCGCACAATCCGGCCGCCACCGCCGCCTGCAGCGATTCGGGCGCACCGGCGTAAGTCAGTCGCGCGACCAGCGCACTCGGCGTGATGCCGTGTTCGACCAGCGTCACCGCGATCGCGTTGAATACGTTGGACTCCTGCGGCGTCGGCATGCGCCCGACGATCTGCAGGAAGGCCATATCACCCAGGTTGAGATGGCCAAGAATTTCGTCGGGCAGGCTTTTGCCGTGCACCTCGATGCGGTCGGGGGTACTCCACGCAATGTCGGAGCGGATGGGTTTGTTCTTGCGGGTCATGAGAAATTCCAGTCGGTTTGGGGTGGGCTTAAAAAATCAGGCGCTCAGACCCGCGTCGCGCAGCACGGCTTGTGCACGCTGGTACACCGGCAGATCGACCATCTGGCTGTCAACCGCCACAGCGGAACCACCCGCCGTTTCAAATGCTTTGCAGACGCGGCGCGCCCAGTCAAGCCGTTCGGGGGGCGGCGTGAACACCGCCTGGACGATGGCAAGCTGCTTCGGGTGGATGCACAGCTTGGCACCAAAGCCGAGTCGACGTGAGCGTTCAGTGTCCGCCTGCAAGCGTTGCAGGTCCTCGATCGCGGTGCTGACACCATCAACTGGCGCGGCCAGCCCGGCCAGCCGCGAGGCCAGCACCACTTGTGAGCGGAAAGCCAGCAGCTCTGACTCCGCGCCATCGGGCGCACAGTCAATGCCCAGATCGAGCGCCAGATCGACGCTGCCAAAAGCCAGGCGGATCACGCCCGGCACGCTCGCAATGCTGTGGATTTCCCTAAGGCCGCGCGCCGACTCGATGATCGGCAACACGTCCTTATAGGTGATCTCGACCACGGTGCACACGGCATCGATACCCTCGGCCTTGGGCAGCATCACCGCCGCCACACCAGGATGGCGACACAGTTCGAGATCGTCTTCAAACCAGGGCGTGCCAGCGGCATTGATGCGCACAACCAGCGGTGCCGACGCATCAAGCGCCGTCGCCAGCGCGTCGCGTGCGCTCGCCTTCGCCTCGGGGGCAACCGCGTCTTCCAGATCAACAATCACCGCGTCGGCGCCGCTGGCGCGCGCCTTGGCAAAACGCTCAGGCCTGTCTGCGGGCACAAAAAGATAGGCACGCCGCAGGACATGGAGGCCGAGGGTGCTGGTCGCCATGCTCATGCCGCCAACCAGCGCTCGATGTGCGGCGCCTCGGCGACCGCCCAGACGCGCGCGATCAGTGCCTCCACCTCTGCAGGCGTGGCCCCCTTGCCGTAGGCCGCCAGGCGCTGCGCCTTGTCTTCCAGCTCGGCACGTGTCAGGGTGTTGCCAGGGTCGCCTTTGGGCTCATCGACCCGCGCGCCAAAGGTGTGGCCATCGCGCGTGCTCACCGTTACCTTGCCGATCCAGCGCTGCGGGTAGGCCTTATCGACCTCGGCGTCGAGCTGCATCGTCACGCGGTCGCGCAAGGCGGCCACGCGCGGCGCGAGGTAATGCGCTTCAAATTCATTCAGCCCGGCAAAGCCGTATTCGGCGGCCAGCGCCAGCACCGTGCCCATTGAGAATTTGGCCTGGTGCACGGTGGCGGGCACGGTGACGCGGCCCAGCACGTCGATGGCGCCCTGGTGCACATGGGTGGTCACCGCGGCAATATCGTCGGCCTTGAGCCCATGCGTCTGCATCAGCGCCAGCAGCGCGTCGGCGCTGGGGTGGGTGTGGCGGCACGAGGCGTGGTATTTGAACGAGGTTTCCGCCGTGGCCCAGCGCTGGCCCAGGCGGTCGGTCAGGCGCGCCGGATCGGCGTCGTTCGACATGCCCGCAGCCATGCCTTGCGCGCCTTCCAGAATCTGGCGCGCGCCGGTCAGCCCCTCGCGCGCCAAGTAGGCGCAGGCCAAGCCGCTGGACGCCGCATGCGCGGTGTGCAGTTGCTTGGAGTCAGCGGCGTCGCGCAAAAACTCCCACAGCCCGGCGGCTTGTGTGCCGGCGCTGCCGAAGGCATGCAGCATGGTGGTCGCATCGAGCTTGAGCAGCCGTCCGGCCGCCGCAGCGGCGGCCAGCGTGCCGGCGGTGGCCGTGGTGTGAAAGATGCGGTAGTGCGAGCGGCCCAGGAACTCGCCCACCCGAATGCCGACTTCATAGCCCGCCACTACGGCGGCCAGGAACTCGCGGCCGCTGGCACCGATGTCCTGCGCGATGGCCAGCGCCGCCGGGAACACGACGGCTGCGGGATGAAACACCGAGCCGTTGTGGACGTCATCCTGCTCGGCGAAATGCGAGGCGGCCGCGTTGACCATCGCAGCGAAATGGGGCGAGGTGGTGCGGCGCGAGATCAGCACCTCGGCGCGGCCGGAGGCCGGCCCCATGGTGCGGGCATAGGCTTCGATGGCCTCGACCGGCCGGGCGCCCTTGCCCGCCAACGCGGAGGCGTACCAGTCGAGGAACAGGTCTTCGGTTCGGCGCAGCACCGGCGCCGGAATGGTGTCGAATGACAGATCGGCGGCAAAGGCAGCCAGCGTCGCGCTCGGGTTTGTATCTGGGGTCATGGCATCGATCTCGCAGTCAGATGGCTTGGTCTGCACGCAGCCGGGCGATGTCAGTCTCGCCGTAGCCGAGCTCGGTCAGGATGGCTTCGGTGTGCTGACCCAGCGCAGGCACCGGCCCCATGGGCGGCGGCGGCTCGCTGCCCTGGACGTGGTGCGGCGGGTACAGCGCCGGCAGCGTGCCGCCTGGCGAATCGATCTCGGTCCAGCGCCCACGCGCCGCGAGTTGCGGGTGCTTCCACAGGTCGGCCATCTCGTTGAGCTGGCCGTTGGCGATTTGCGCCGCATCCAGCCGCGCCACCAGTTGCGCCGCGGTCAGGGTGGCGCAGACACCTTCGATGATGCCGCGCAGTTTCTCGCGCTGGGCCAGCCGGTTGGCGTTGCCCAGGTACTGTGCGGTCAGCTCGGGCAATTGCAACACCTGGTTGCAGAAGGTGGCCCATTCGCGGTCGTGCTGCACCGCCAGCACCACCTGCTTGCCGTCGCCGCAGGTAAAAGGGCCGTAGGGGTAAATGGCGGCGTGCGAGGCGCCAGCACGCAGCGGCGGCGGCTGGCCATCCAGCGTGTAGTAGAGCGGGAAGCCCATCCATTCGGACATGGCTTCGAGCATGGAGATTTCGAGCCGTTGGCCACGCCCCGTGCGCCCGCGCTCCAGCAAAGCGGCCAGCACGCTGCTGTAGGCGTACATGCCAGCGGCGATGTCGGCAATCGACAGTCCGGCCTTGGATGGCGTCTCCGGCGTTCCGGTCACCGACACAAAACCGGCTTCGCTCTGGATCAGCAGGTCATAGGCCTTTTTCGCGGTGTAGGGGCCGCCGTCGCCGTAGCCCGAGATGTCGCACACCACGATGCGCGGGTTGACCGGCGCCAGGCTGGCATGGTCCAGTCCCATGCGCGCGGCAGCACCGGGCGCCAGATTCTGCACCAGCACGTCGGCGCGCTCCACCAGCTTTTGCAGTACGGCGCGTGCGGCCGGGTGTTTGAGGTCGAGCGTCAGGCTTTCCTTGGAGCGGTTGCACCAGACGAAGTGGGAAGCCGAGCCGTGGGCCCGGCTGTCGTAGGCGCGGGCGAAGTCGCCCTCGCCCGGACGCTCGACCTTGATGACGCGCGCGCCGAGATCGGCCAACTGGCGGGTGCAGAACGGCGCGGCAATCGCGTGCTCCAGCGTGACAATCAGCATTCCTTCCAATGGACGCATGGCAATTTCTTTCAGAATGAGCGCGGCAACTCGAGCACATGCTCGGCCACGTAACTCAGAATCAGGTTGGTGGAGATCGGCGCCACTTGGTACAGCCGGGTTTCGCGGAACTTGCGCTCGATGTCGTATTCGCAGGCAAAGCCAAAGCCGCCATGGGTCTGAATGGCGGTGTTGGCCGCCTCCCAGGAGGCTTTGGCGGCCAGGTACTTGGCCATATTGGCCTCTGCGCCACACGGTTGGTGGGCGTCAAACAGCTCGCAGGCACGCCAGCGCATCAGGTCAGCGGCTTCGGTCTCGATGTGGGCCTCGGCCAAGGGAAACTGCACGCCCTGGTTCTGCCCAATCGGGCGGTCAAACACGCGGCGCTCGCGGGCATAGCGGGCGCTGCGCTCGACGAACCAGCGGGCGTCGCCAATGCACTCGGCGGCAATCAGCGTGCGCTCGGCGTTCAGGCCGTCCAGGATGTACTTGAAACCTTTGCCCTCCTCGCCGATCAGGTTCTCGGCCGGGATTTCGAGGTTGTCGAAGAACAGCTCATTGGTCTCGTGGTTGACCATGTTGCGGATCGGGTTCACAGTCATGCCCTGGCCAATGGCCTGGTGCAGGTCAACGATAAAGATCGACATGCCCTCTGACTTGCGCTTTACATCCTTGAGCGGGGTGGTGCGTGCCAGCAAAATCATCAGATCGGAGTGCTGAATCCGCGAGATCCAGACCTTCTGGCCATTGACCACATAGCGGTCGCCCTGCTTGACTGCGGTGGTCTTGATCTTGGTGGTGTCGGTGCCTGTGGTTGGCTCGGTCACGCCCATGGACTGCAGGCGCAGATCGCCGCTGGCGATTTTTGGCAGGTAGCGGCGCTTTTGCTCGTCCGAGCCATGGCGCAGCAAGGTGCCCATGTTGTACATCTGGCCGTGACAGGCGCCGGCATTGCCGCCGCAGCGGTTGACCTCTTCCATCACCACCGAGGCTTCGGCCAGACCCAAGCCAGCTCCGCCGTACTCCTGCGGAATCATCACCGCCAGCCAGCCGGCCCTGGTCAGCGCGTCCACACACGCCTCGGGGTAAGCACGGGCATCGTCAATCTTGCGAAAGTACTCGTCAGGGAAGCGTTTGAAAAGATCGCGCAGCGCGGCACGCAACTCGGGGTAACGTTCTTGGTTCATCATTTTCAGTCTCTAAAAGTTCCCCGCCGAGCCGCGCAGGATAAAGGTTACCGGTTAGCGGAATTTGCTGAAGTCGGGCTTGCGTTTCTCAAGAAAGGCGCTGGCCCCTTCCTGCTGCTCGCCGGTACTGAAATAGTTAGGTGCCACTTCCTGGATCAGGTCGTTCATGTCCTTGCCCATGATCGGGGCCATGTGGTGGTAGAACGAACGCTTGACAATCTTCAGGCAGGTCGGCGACAGCGACAGCAATTCGTCGCAGTACTTCTGCACCTCTTCGTCGAGTTGGGCCATGGGCACCACCGAGTTGGCCAGACCCCAGTCGAACGCCTGCTTCGCGCTGTAGCGGCGGCACAGCATCCACAGTTCGCGCGCCCGCTTGTGGCCAAGCACATTGGCCGCGTGCGAGACGATGTAGCCACCGGCCGGTGAGCCGACGCGTGGCCCGTTCTGACCAAAGATCGCATGCTCGGCGGCAATCGTGAAGTCACAAAAGTAGGCAATGTGGTGACCGGCACCAATGGCATAGCCGTTGACGCGCGCGATCACCGGCTTGGGACATTCGGCGATCTGGCGGTTGAAGTTGAATTCCAGGTCCTGCAGGCCGCTCTTGCCACCTTCGCCCTTTTCCCAGTTGACATCACCGCCGACACAAAAGGCGCGCTCGCCAGCACCGGTCAGCACGATCACGCCGACCTTCGGATCGTCGCCGGCCTGGGCCAGCAGTCGCTCCATGTCCTTGATGGTGTCACCAGTGAAAGCGTTGAGCGTCTTGGGCCGATTGATGGTGATGGTGGCAACGTAATTTTTGACGTCGTAAATGACTTCCTGATCGCTCATGGTGTTTCTTCGTGATATTGGTTGGGGGAAACTATCGGGTCTGCGTGGCACGCACGCGCGCAAACTCAAGAAACCAGTCAAGGCTGGCGGGGTTGGCCAGCGCATCGCGGTTGACCACTTTGTCGATGGGCTGGCCGAGCAGCAGCTTCTTGATCGGCAGTTCGAGCTTCTTGCCGGTGAGCGTGCGCGGCACCTCGGCCACGGGAAACACCTCGTCCGGCACATGGCGCGGCGACGCGGCCGCGCGGATGGCGCTCTTGATGCGCCCGATCAGCGGCGCGTCCAGCGCCACGCCCTGGCGCAGCACGACGAACATCGGCATATAGCTTTCGCGCCCCAGAAACTCAAGATCGACCACCAAACTGTCGAGCACTTCGGGCAGCGCCTCGACCACGCTGTAGATGTCGCTCGTGCCCATGCGCACGCCGTGGCGGTTGATGGTGGTGTCGCTGCGGCCGTAGATGATTGCGCCGCCGCGCGGTGTGATGCGAAGCCAGTCGCCATGCCGCCAGACGCCGGGGTACATGTCGAAATAACTGTCCAGATAGCGCCGGTTGCCGGGGTCGTTCCAGAAGTAGAGGGGCATGGACGGCATGGGCGCGGTGCAGACCAACTCACCCACCTCGTCCACGACCGGCTGGCCCTGCTCGTTGAAGGCCTCGACGCGCGCCCCGAGGCAGCGCCCCTGCATTTCTCCCACGACAACGGGCAGGGTCGGCACGCCGCCGACGAAGGCCCCTGCGAAGTCGGTGCCGCCGGAGATCGGGTTGATCCAGACATCGCGCCCGACATGCTTGGCAATCCACTGGTAGCTTTCCAGGGACAGTGGCGAGCCGGTCGAACCCACGGTGCGCAGCGGCCCCAGCGCGCCCACCTCGCGCGGCTCTACGCCTGTTTTCTGGCAGGCCGCATAAAACGCCGCACCGGCACCCAGAAACGTCACGCCGACTTCCCCCGCGAAGCGCCACAGCGTGGTGTAGTCGGGCCAGGCCGGGGCGCCGTCGTACAGGCAGACCGTCGCCCCCACCAGCAAGCCACCCACCTGGCAGTTCCACATGATCCAGCCCGTGGTGGAAAACCAGTGGAAGCGGTCTTCGGGACCGAGGTCGTTGTGCAGGCGCATCAGCTTGACCTGCTCCAGCACGATGCCGCCATGGCCGTGCACGATGGGTTTGGGCAAGCCGGTGGTGCCCGATGAATACACCACCCACAGCGGGTGGTCGAAAGGCATTGACTCAATGCGCAGTTCAGCTGGGCCGCTGACCACCTCGCTCCAGAGCACGCCACCGCGCAGCGCGCCCACGCTGGCGCTGCGCTCCAGGTAGGGCAGGAGCACGCAGCGCTCGACGCTGGGCAGCCCGTCGAGCAGCATGGCCACGGTGTCGCGCCGGTCGAAGCGCTTGCCACCCCAGCGGTAGCCATCGACCGCGATCAACACCTTCGGATCGATTTGCCGGAAACGGTCCAGCACCGTGGGCGCCCCCATGTCGGGCGAGCACACCGACCAGATCGCCCCCACGGAAACCGTGGCCAGAAAAGCCACGATGGATTGCGGAATATTGGGCAGGTAGGCCACCACGCGGTCGCCCGGCCCCACGCCCGCTGCGCGCAGCCACTGCGCCAGCGCCGCCACTTGGTCCTGCAGCGTGCGCCAAGACATGTCCGCCCGCTCGCCCGCTTCATTGCGAAAAACGATGGCCGGTCTGGCATCCGTAGCGTGCCGGAACACCTGCCGCGCATAGTTGGTGCGCGCGCCCACAAACCATTGCGCGCCCGGCATCTGCCGATCGCTCAGAACCGGGCCATTCCAGTCGTCGAGCGGAAGCTCAAAATAGCCGACGATGGCGCCCCAGAAACCCTCCAAGTCATCCACGGACCATTGCCACAAGGCCTCGTAGCCGGCAAAGCGCACGCCTTTTTCGCGTTCCAGCCATTGTTGGAAACAGGTCAACTCGGCACCCGCGATGCGATCCGCGCTGGGGATCCACAGAATGTCGGGCGAAGTTTTGCTCATGGTTTCCCTACTGCTGCGGTTGCCATGGCAGTTTCGTGCAGGCGCACGACCCCGTCGCGCACCAGTTGGGCAATCTCCGGCCCACCATAGCCCAGTTCGCCCAACACCGGCCCGGTATGCTGCCCCAGCGCGGGAGGTGCCAGCATGTCACCGATCTTGCGCATGCCCGCGGCAAGCTGCGCCGGAAAAGGGATTAGCGGCAGCCCCGGCATCTCAGGATGCTCCACGAAACGGGCGACCAGCACCGGGTCGGCCATGGCCTCGGACACCGTGTTCACCGGACCACAGGGAATATCGGCGGCCTCGAAGGCTGCCACCCAGGTAGCCGCCGAACGGGTGATGAAAATCGCCTCCAGTTCAGCCAGCAGCGCCGGCCGGTTGGCAATGCGCACCGCATTGCGCTGGTAACGCGGATCGGTGAGCCACTCCAGCCGCTCGATGACGGCGCAAAACCGCTTGAACGCACCCTCATTCACCACCGACACGCTGAACCAGGCACCGTCGGAGCCTCGAAAGTGACGGCTCGGCACAGCAATCGGCAGGTTCACCGCACGAACCGGCTCGCGCTGCTCAACCGCATATTCACCCACCTTGCTGGCAAGAAAATTGAACATGGTGTCCACCAGGGACAACTCCACGCGCTGCCCCTGGCCGGTCTGCTGCCAATACATCACCGCGGCCAGCACGCCCAACGCGCCGCACATGCCGGACGCCACATCGATGATCGGCAAGCCGATACGAACCGGTGGATTGCCCTCTTCCCCGCTGGCGTAGAAGGCCCCCGTCATGCCCTGCACCACGCTGTCGACCGAGGGCCTGAGCCGGTAGTCGCCCTGCTCACCGAAGGCGCTGACCATGTAGTACACCAGCGTCGGGTTGATGCGCCGCACCGCGTCGTAGGTCAGCGCATGTGTCTCGGCAAAGTCGGGGCGAAAGTTGTGCACCAGAACCTGGGCTTTTGAAATCAGCCGCTCCAGCACCGAGCGCCCGGCAGGGGTGCGTATGTCCAGCGCGATCGACTCCTTGCCCCGGTTGCAGGTCATGAAAGCGACGCTGGAGTCGCCATAAAACGGTGGGCCAAAATGCCGCCCCTCCTCGCCGGCGATCGCCTCGACCTTGATGACGCGCGCGCCCAGATCGGCCAGCACCATGGCCGCGTAAGGCCCGGCAATCAAGCGGGACAGATCGATGACGGTGATGCCACTCAGAATGCCTTGCACGGCGCCGCCCTTTTTTACTTGCTGGCGCGCGAGCGGGTGCGGAAAGCCGCAATGCCGGCGCGATGCTCGGGCGTGTCTTCGAGCACCGCCATGTGCGAGGACACCATGTCCAAGTGCGTGGCGAGCGCCATGGTCTGGCTTTGGTAGACGGCGCGGCGAAAAAAGCGCACCGCCTGCTGCGGCTTGGCGGCAATGGTGCGCGCCATATCGTAGGTGGCGGTCATCAGTTCGGCATCGGGCACCACGCGATTGACCATGCCAATGCGTTCGGCCTCTTCCGCCCCCACCACGCGACCGGTCCAGAACAACTCAAGCGCGCGCGCGGTGCCAATCAGGCGCGGCAAGTACCAGGCACCGGCATCACCAGCCATCAGTCCGATGTTGATATAACTCTCGGCAAGCGTGGCCGAGCTGGCCATCAAACGGATATCGCACATCAAAGCCATGTCGCAGCCAGCGCCTCGCGCAGCGCCGTTGACAGCGGCAATGACCGGTTTTTCCATCCGCTCCAGCGTGAGCGCAATGCGATGCACGTGGCGGTACAGAAAATCCTTGCGTCCCATGCTGTCCATTTCGCTGAATTTGGCCATCTCCTCGAAATCGCCGCCGGCACAAAAAGCACGACCGGCACCGGTGACGACGATGACCTTGACTCGCTCATCAGCTTCGGCCTGCTCAAGTGCTGCGCGCCAAGCATCCACCATCTCAAGATCGAAGGCATTGAGCTGATCGGGCCGGTTGAGGGTCAGGGTCGCAATGCCGTCGGCATCAACCGCAAGCAAGATGGCAGGAACGACGGACATGGAAAACCTTTCTGACGGTGGGATGAACAAGGATCAAGGATCAAGGGCGACTGTCCGCGCCTGCCGGAAACCGGCTGGTTTCGATAAAGGTCATGCGAACATATTGACAGAACGGTGGTTAGTTAGGACCTCAAGCCGAAGCACGCCTTGCAAGCAGCCTGGTCACAGGCGCGGGCGTGTGTTGCACACCCCATGACCTTCCCGACACCTATCGTTCAATGTCCTCGTACAGGGCGCGATAGCTGTCACGCAGCGGATGCTTTTGAATCTTGCCGGTGGAGGTCATCGGCAAGGCATCGACGATGCGGATCGCCTTGGGCACCTCAAAGCCACCGAGATGCTCCTTGCAGTGGTTGATCAACTCGGCCTCGTCGGCCTGCGCCCCTGGCTTGAGCACCACGAAGGCGGTGACCGCCTCGACCCAGCGCGGGTGCGGCAAACCTACCGCCGCCACATTGGCCACCGCCGGGTGGCGCAGCAACGTGGCCTCGACCTTGATGGACGGCACGTTTTCGCCGCCGGTCTTGATCATGTCCTTCTTGCGGTCCCTGAACATCATCTGGCCATCGACCCACATGCCGAGGTCACCGGTGTGGTGCCAGCCGAAAGCGCGTGCCTCGGCGGTGGCTTCGGGATTTTTGTAGTAGCCCTCCATCACGTTCGGACCGCGGTGCACGATCTCGCCGACCTCGCCGGGGCCGAGCAGCTGGCCCGCGTCGTCCATCACCGCCGTGTCGTTGATCAATGCACTGACGCCCCAGTAGGAACCAAAGCGTTTAAGCTGCTCTTCGGGCCGGAAGGCCATGGTGAGCGGGTACATCTCGGTCTGGCCGGTGGCCAATGAGTAATTCGGGCAGAACTCGGCGATCAGGCGGCGCAGCAGGGTCTCGGCCATGGGCGCCATGGCGTACACGCACATGCGCAGGCTCGACAGGTCGCGCCCCGGGCGCGAGGGATGATCGAGCATGGCCTGGTGCATCAGCGGCAAGCCCACCAGCAAGGTCACCCGTTCACGCTCGATGGCGTCGAGCATGGCGGCGGGTTCGAAAGCGCGCATCACAATCACCGTGCCGCCGCCCGCCAGCACGCCGCACATCAGCGTGTGCTGGGCGCAATGAAAGAGGGGCAGCACGGCAATGTTCACGGCATCGCGCCACACCCCCAACTCAAGCGCGTTGTTCATCGCTGCCATCACCACCGACAAATGGCTTTGCATCACCCCTTTAGGGCGGCCGGTGGTTCCGCTGGTGTACATGATCTGGGCTACGTCGCGGTCATGAATTTCGACCTCGGACTCAGTGGCAGACTGCGCAGCAATCGCTGCAGCGAAGCTGCAGAAAGCCCCAGCCCCCTCGCCTTCCAGCACCCATCCGCGACCGGGCTGCGCCTCGATGGCTGCACGCAACTCCGGGCGCACCAGCAGAGCGGCATCCACCAGCAGGAAGCGCGCCTCAGAGTGGTCGATGATGTAGCGAACGTCATCCAGCCCCAGGCCGGTGTTGATCGGCACCCAGATCAGGCCGGCGCGATGGATGCCGAACATGGCCACCAGGAACTCAAGCGAGTTATTGCATAGCGTGGTCACGCGGTCACCTCGCACCAAGCCAGCGGCCAGCAAGGCATTGGCGCAGCGGGTCACGCGCTCATCGAGCTCACCGTAGCTCATGCTCTGATCGCCGAGCACGAACGCCGTCTTGGCGCGGTCTCGCGCTGCCGAGCGGCGCAGGAAGTCGCCGATGGCCACGCGGGCAATTGCGCCAGGGGATGGCACATCAGCGATGACGGAGGTTGATGGGCTCATGATCGATGTCTCCTACTTTTTGAATTGTTTGGCCGGTGCCGCCGACCATACTGCCAGGAACAGGCCTGGCCTCTGCTTTACCTCGGCATCCGCTGCAACCTATAACGCAGTCACCAATTCGGGCACCGCTGTGAACAGATCCGCCACCAGCCCATAGTCGGCCACCTGGAAGATCGGCGCTTCGGCGTCCTTGTTGATCGCAACGATCACCTTGCTGTCCTTCATGCCGGCCAGGTGCTGGATGGCGCCCGAGATGCCAACCGCCACGTACAACTGGGGTGCCACGATCTTGCCGGTCTGGCCGACCTGGTAGTCGTTGGGCGCGTAGCCGGCGTCGACGGCGGCGCGCGAGGCGCCGATCGCCGCGCCAAGCTTGTCGGCCAGCGGCTCCAGCACGGCGTGAAACTTGTCGGCCGCGCCCAGTCCGCGTCCGCCCGATACGATGACCGATGCAGCGGCGAGTTCCGGGCGCTCCAGCTTCACCACCTCACGCCCGACCAGGGTGGTCAAGCCGAGATCGCCAGCCGCGTCCAGCGTCTCGACCGCTGCCGTGCCGCCCGCACCGACCGGGTCGAAGGCGGTGGTGCGAATGCTCAGCACCTTGATGGCATCCTTCGATTGCACGCGGGCCAGCGCGTTGCCGGCATAGAACGGGCGCAGGAAGGTGTCGGGCGACTCGATCGCGATCACGTCCGACACCTGGGAGGCGTCCAGCAAGGCCGCCACGCGCGGCAGCACGTTCTTGCCAAAGGAGGTGGCTGGCGCCAGCACATGGGTGTAGCCGACATCGGCGCGCACGCGTGAGCGCACCAGCTCGGCCAGGTTCTCGGCCAGGTGGGCCTCTAGGTGCGCCGCGTCAACGTGCAGCACCTTGCTCACGCCCGCAACCGCCGCCGCAGTCTGGGCCACGGCAGCGCAGTTGCGGCCCGCCACCAGCACATGAATGTCGCCGCCGATGCGCGTGGCGGCGGCAATCGTGTTCAGCGTGGCCGCTTTGAGTACGGCGTTGTCGTGTTCCGCAATGATCAGGGTTGTCATCAGATCACCTTCGCTTCTTCTTTGAGTCGTTTGACGAGTTCGGCCGGGTCGGCCACCTTGATGCCGGCCTTGCGGGTCGGCGGCTCGCTGACGTTCAGGGTCACGGTGCGTGGCGCAATGTCGATGCCGAGCTCGGCCGCCTTGATCACCTCCATCGGCTTTTTCTTGGCCTTCATGATGTTGGGCAGCGTGATGAAGCGCGGCTCGTTCAGGCGCAGGTCGGTCGTGATCACGGCCGGCAGCTTCATGGCCAGGGTTTCCAGGCCACCGTCGATCTCGCGAGTGATGGTGGCCGTGTCGCCGCTGATCTGCACCTTGGAGGCGAAGCTGGCCTGGGCCCAGCCCATCAGCGCACCAAACATCTGGCCAGTCTGGCCAGCGTCGTCATCAATCGCCTGCTTGCCGAAGATGGCGAACTGCACACCTTCTTTTTGGGCCACATGCTGCATCAGCTTGGCCACCGCGAGCGGTTCGAGCGCGGCGTCAGTTTCAACCAGCACGGCGCGATCAGCGCCGATGGCCATGGCGCTGCGCAGCGTTTCCTGGCAAGCCGCCGGGCCACAGGAAACAACGATCACTTCAGAAGCGACACCGGCCTCCCTGAGGCGCACCGCCTCTTCGCATGCGATCTCGTCGAAAGGGTTCATGGACAACTTCTGGTTCGCGAGATCGACTCCCGAACCGTCGGACTTGACGCGGGCCTTGACGTTGTAGTCCAGCACCCGCTTGACGGCGACCAATATCTTCACTTTATCTCCATGTGACTAAAATAAACAATTGAAAACGGTAAGATGGAAGCCGAATCCGGCCCGTTCAATCACTGCTCACTCCCGATGCGGCCACACGAGGAAACAGCATCGCGTACATGCGCTGCGCCAACGCATCGATGTCCAGACGCCCGCCAGGCCGGTACCACTGCGCCGTCCAGTTGAGGGCACCGAGAACTGTCTGGCGCACCAACACGACATCTGTATCGACCAGGCCCAGCGCCGCAGCCTCGCTGATCGGCGTCATCCACAAGGTCTCGTAGGCGTCGCGCGATGCCATCACCCGGGTCTGGGCGGCCGGCGAAAGGCTGCGCCACTCATAGAGCAGCACGGTCATGGCGTCGAGCCTCGTACCCAGCAAAGCCTTCAGGTGGCTGCGCACCATCGACAGCAGCCGCTCGGGCAAGCGAACTTCGCCAGCCAGCCCGTCGCGCACCGACCGCATGATGTCGCGAACACCCTCCTCCATGATCGCCACCAGCAGATCCTCCTTGGTCGCGAAATGGTAGAAGAGCGAGCCTGAAGTCATGCCCATGGCTTGGGCAATCTCGCGCACCGAAGTGCGCTCAAAACCCTGGCGCCGGAACCGGCTCGCCGCGGCCGCCAGGATCGCATCTCTGCGCGAGAGTGGGTTGTCTTGCTCCTTTGCCATGCCGTATACTATATCATCTAACAAGCGTTTGGTCGATTGGTTTGTCTATCGTGCGTTGGGTGCTTCCGGCGCTTTCCCACGTGGACGAGCAACTCTTCGCGACCGTCGGCCATGCCAGTGCCAATGCCAATCGAACTTCATGGACAGACCCATGCTCAACCGCACCCTCTTCGGTGAAGAACACGAACTCTTCCGGGACCAGGCACGTCGCTTTCTGGAAGAAGAAGTCATACCTCATCACGCCGGCTGGGAAAACGATGGCATCGTGCCGCGCGCCGTCTGGCGCAAGGCCGGCGCCGCCGGCCTGCTGTGCCCCGCCATACCCGAGCAATACGGCGGCGGTGGCGGTACGCGCCTGCATAGTGCTGTGCTCATTGAAGAAGTCTCGCGCGCCGGCACCAGCGGCATTGGCTTCGGCCTGCACTCCGACATCGTGGCACCCTACATCCTGGCCTACGGCACCGAGGCGCAAAAGCGCAACTGGCTGCCGAAGATGGCCACCGGCGAAGTGATTGGCGCCATCGCCATGACTGAGCCGGGCGCGGGCAGCGACCTGCAAAGCGTGCGCACCAGTGCGGTCCGTGACGGCGACGAACTTGTGATCAATGGTCAAAAGACCTTTATCACCAACGGCCAGAACGCCGACGTGGTGATCGTTGTCGCCAAGACCGACCCGACGCAAGGCGCCAAGGGAACCTCGCTGGTGCTGGTCGAGACCAATCGCCCCGGCTTCACGCGCGGGCGCAATCTCGAAAAAATCGGCATGAAGGCGCAGGACACCTCGGAACTCTTCTTCGAAGACGTGCGCGTGCCGGCCAGCAACATCCTCGGCGGCGATGGCAAGGGCTTTTTCCTGCTGATGCAGGAACTGGCCTGGGAGCGCATGCAGATCGCCATCGGCGCGGTGGCGGGCGCCGAGGCCGCGCTCGAATGGACCCTGGCCTACACCAAGGATCGCAAGGCCTTCGGCCAGCGCGTGATCGATTTCCAGCACAACCGCTTCAAGCTCGCCGAAATGAAAACCGAGGTGCAGATCGCACAGGTCTTTGTCGACCGTCTGCTCGGCCTGCTGATGGACGGTCAACTTGATGACGCCACCGCCGCGATGGCCAAGTACTGGACCACCGACCTGCACTGCAAGGTGATCGACCAATGCCTGCAGATGTTCGGCGGCTTCGGCTACATGTGGGAGTACCCGATTGCCCGCGCCTATGCGGATGCGCGCGTCGCGCGCATCTACGGTGGCGCCAACGAAATCATGAAGGAAATCATCAGCCGCACGCTGTAGCAACTGCTGCCAACCGCCTGCCGCTCTTCCGCCCTCTTGCCTATCGCATCCCCAGATTCAGAAAGAAGGAAACCCAACATGACCGAAGCATTCATTTTCGACGCCGTGCGCACGCCGCGCGGCAAGGGCCGCAGCTCGGGTGCGCTGCACGGCACCACGCCCATCAGTTTGGCCATTACCGCGCTGCAGGCACTACGCGACCGCAACACCCTGGACACCGCCTTCGTGGACGACATCATCCTCGGCTGCGTCGAACCCGCCGGTGAGCAAGGCGCCAACATCGCGCGCGTTGCGGCCATTGCCGCCGGGTACCACGAAAGCGCTGCCGGCGTGCAGGTCAATCGCTTTTGCGCCTCGGGCCTGGAGGCCTGCAACATGGCCGCCGCCAAGGTGATGTCGGGTCAGTCGCCACTGGTCATCGGCGGCGGCGTGGAGAGCATGAGCCGTGTGCCCATGGGCACCAGCGGCGGTGCCTGGGCGATTGACCCAGCGGTGGCGATTCCGACCTATTTCGTGCCGCAGGGCATTTCGGCCGATCTGATTGCCACGCTTTACGGCCACAGCCGCAGCGACGTCGACAGCTACGCGGTCGAAAGCCAGCGCCGCGCCGCACTCGCCTGGGCCGAGAGCCGCTTCGCCAATTCGATCGTTCCCGTGAAGGATGTGAACGGTTGCATCGTGCTTGAGCGCGACGAACACATGCGCGCCGAAACCACGCTGGAGTCGCTGGCCAAGCTGGAGCCTGCTTTCAAGGTGCAGGGCGAGAAATACGGCTTCGACGCGGTGGCCATTCAGCGTTATCCCGAGATCGAGCGCATGGTGCACGTGCACCATGCCGGCAACTCATCGGGCATTGTTGACGGCGCGGCTGCGGTGCTGGTCGGCAACGCCGAAGTCGGCAAACGGCTGGGCCTGAAAGCCCGTGCCCGCATCCGCTCGTTCGCCTCCATCGGCAGCGAGCCCACCATCATGCTGACCGGCCCCTCCTATTCGGCGGAAAAGGCGCTCAAGCTCGCTGGCATGAAGGCCAGCGACATCGACCTCTATGAACTGAACGAAGCCTTCGCCTCAGTCGTGCTGCGTTTCATGGAAGTGATGAAAGTCACGCACGACAAGATGAACGTCAACGGCGGGGCGATTGCGATGGGGCACCCCCTGGGCGCGACTGGCGCGATGATTCTGGGCACCCTGCTCGACGAACTCGAGCGGCGCAACCTGTCGACCGGCCTGGTCACGCTGTGCGTGGGCGCCGGCATGGGCACAGCCACCATCATCGAGCGCGTCTGAAGCCTCGGCACGACGTGAACCTCATCACAGACCTGGATCACCAACATGACGATTGACTACAAGCTTGATGCCGATGGCATCGCCACCATCACCTGGGCCATGCAGGACGTGCCCATGAACGTCCTCAACGAGCAATCCATTCCTGCCTTCTCCGACGCCGTGCGCAGGGCCGTCGCGGACGCTGCCGTCAAGGGCGTGATCGTCACCTCTTCCAAGCCCGAGTTCATCGCCGGTGCCGACCTCAACATGATGCTCGCCATCACGGACGTTGCCGAAATGATGGACTTCGTCACCCAGTTGCACGCCCTGATGCGCGGCATTGAGAAAAGCGGCAAGCCCTTCGTCGCGGCCCTCAACGGCACCACGCTGGGCGGCGGCTACGAGGTCGCGCTGGCCTGCCACCGACGCATCGCCGCCGACAACCCCAAGGCCCAGATCGGCCTGCCCGAGGTGGGCCTTGGCCTGCTGCCCGGCGGCGGCGGCACGCAGCGTCTGCCGCGCATGATCGGTGTGCGCAACGCGCTGCCCTTCCTGCTCGAAGGCAAAAAGCTCGCCCCGCAAAAAGCCCTGGATGCGGGTCTGGTCGATGAAGTCGTGCCGGCCGACCAACTGCTGGCCCGCGCCAGGCAGTGGCTGCTGACTGACGGTGCCGCTGCCGCTGTTCAGCCCTGGGACCGCAAGGGTTTCAAGCTGCCGGGCGGCGCCGTGCAAAGCCCCATGGGCTACGACACTTTGACCGCTGGCAACGCCATGCTGCGCGCCAAGACCTTTGGCAACTATCCCGCACCTGAGGCGATCTTGAACTGCGTCTACAACGGCTGCCAGATCGACATCGACACCGGCTGCAAGGTCGAGATGCGCGAGTTCGTCAAGCTGACGACCGGCAAAGAGGCCAAGAACATGATCCGCTCGCTGTTCTTTGGCATCCCCGCCGCCAGCAAGCTGGCCTCCCGGCCCAAGGGCGTGCCTCAGGCCAGCTACCGCAAGGTCGGCATTCTGGGGGCTGGCATGATGGGCGCGGGCATTGCCTTCGCCGCCGCCGAGGTCGGCATGGAAGTGGTGCTGCTCGACAGCAGCACCGACAGCGCGGCCAAGGGCAAGGCCTACAGCGAGAACCTGTGGAACAAGCGCGTGGCCGCCAAGCGCATGACCGAGGCCGAGTGCACTGCCAAGCTCACCCTGATCAAGCCGACCACCGACTTCGCCGACCTGACAGGCTGTGACATTGTGGTCGAAGCGGTGTTTGAAGACCGCGCCATCAAGGCCGACGTGACGCGCAAGGCCGAGGCGGTGATCGCCCCCGGCGCCCTCTTCGCCTCCAACACCAGCACCCTGCCCATCAGCGGGCTGGCCGAGGCGTCCGCACGTCCGGCCAACTTCATCGGCCTGCATTTTTTCTCGCCAGTCGACAAGATGCCGCTGGTGGAGATCATTCGCGGCCAGGCCACCAGTGACGAATGCCTGGCCCGTGCCATGGACTTCGTCAAGGCGATCCGCAAGACGCCCATCGTCGTCAATGACAGCCGCGGCTTCTACACCAGCCGGGTGTTCTCGACCTACGTCGGCGAAGGCCTGGCGCTGCTGGCCGAAGGCGTGAAGCCGGCGCTGATCGACAACGCCGGGCGCATGGCCGGCATGCCGGTGGGGCCGCTGGCGCTGGCCGACGAAGTCTCGCTCGAATTGATGGCGCGCATCCGGAAACAGACCGCCACCGACCTCGGCAAGGCCTACCAGCGCAGCGCCATCGACGACGTCTGCGACCGCATGGTGGACCAGCTGGGACGACTGGGTAAAAAAACCGGCAAAGGTTTCTACGACTACCCACAAGATGGCCAGAAACAACTGTGGGCAGGCCTGGCGCAGGCGTTCCCGCTGGCGGCCACGCAACCCACGGTCGAAGAGGTCAAGCAGCGCCTGATGTTCATCCAGTCCGTCGAAACAGCACGCTGCCTCGAAGAAAAAGTTCTGCTGGCACCAATCGATGCCGATGTCGGCGCGATCCTGGGCTGGGGCTTCCCAGCCTACCTGGGTGGCCCGATCGGCCAGATCCACAGCCAGGGGGTGTCCGCCTTTGTCAAAGTCTGCGAGAGCCTGGCAGAGCGGCACGGTGCGCGCTTCGCGCCGCCGCAGTTGCTGCGCCGCATGGCCGCCCAGGGTGAGCGTTTTTACGACCTGTAAGCAGGCCTGTGACCCCATTCGTTCACTGCGACCTTTCAGCGAGAACCGCCCATGCCCGCCATTCAAAGTCAAGTCGACCCGCAGTCAGAGAGCTTCCAGCGCGAGCGCGCACAGATGCTCGCGCTGATCGACAGTTTCCGCACGCTCGAAGACCGTGTGCGCAACACGTCGAACAGCCAAGAAGCCAAGTTCCGCGCCCGCAAACAGCTGCTGCCGCGTGAGCGCATCGCGCTGCTGCTCGACCGCGGCTCGTCGTGGCTGGAGTTTTCGACCCTGGCCGGCTTCAGGATGCACGACGACGACGGCGAGAAGAACGTGCTGGGGGGCGGGATCATCTGCGGCATCGGGGTGGTGTCGGGCATCCGTTGCGTGGTGATCGCATCCGACAGCGCGATCAAGGGCGGCACCATCACACCGATGGGCATGAAGAAGAGCCTTCGCGCCGAAGCCATCGCACTGGAGAACAAACTGCCAGTGGTGCGACTGGTCGAGTCCGGCGGCGCCAACCTGATGCATGTGGGCGAGGTGTTCATTGAAGGCGGCCGCGGCTTCGCCAACCAGGCGCGGCTATCGGCCAGGGGCATTCCACAGGTCTGCGTGATGCACGGCCACTCAACTGCCGGCGGCGCCTACCTTCCGGGCATGTCCGACTATGTGATCATGGTGCGCGGCCGTGCAAAGGCTTTCCTGGCCGGCCCACCCTTGCTAAAAGCCGCCACCGGCGAGATCGCCACCGACGAAGAGCTGGGCGGCGCCGAGATGCACTGTTCGATGTCGGGCGTGGCCGAGTACCTGGCCGAGGACGATGCGGACGGCATCCGCATCGCACGCGACATCTTGGCGCGGCTGCCGTGGAACGACCGCTTGCCGATGCGCGCGGTGAAGACCTGGAAAGAGCCGCGTTATCCGGTCGAGCAACTGGCGGGCGTGGTGCCGGTTGACTTTCGCCAGCCCTACGACATGCGCGAAGTGCTGGCGCGGGTGATCGACGACTCCGACTTCCTCGAATTCAAATCGTTGTACGGCTCCAGTACCGTGTGCGGCCATGGTGCCATCGAGGGATACCCTTGCGGCTTCATCGGCAACAACGGGCCCATTGATCCGCAAGGCGCCACCAAGGCGACCCAGTTCATCCAGTTGTGCTGCCAGTCGGGCACCCCGATCGTCTATCTGCAGAACACCACCGGCTTCATGGTCGGCAAGGATGTGGAGCAGGTCGGCATGATCAAGCATGGCGCCAAGATGATCCAGGCCGTGGCCAATGCCACCGTGCCGCAAATCACCGTGATGACAGGTGCCTCCTTCGGTGCCGGCAACTACGGCATGTGTGGCCGCGCCTACGATCCGCGCTTCGTGTTCGCCTGGCCCAACGCGCGGGTGGCTGTGATGGGCGGCGAGCAGGCCGCCACCGTGATGCGCATCGTCACCGAAGAAAAATTTGCCCGCACCGGCAAGGAGCCACCCGCCGAAACCATGGCCACCATGAAAAGCGAGATCCTGGCACGTTTTGACCTCGAATCGCATTCGCTGTTTGCCACCGCGCGCCTGTGGGACGACGGCATCATCGACCCGCGCGACACCCGCCGCGCGCTCGCCACCACCCTGGCGGTGTGTCGGGAAGCCGGGTTGCGGCCCTTGCTTTCGAACACCTTTGGCGTGGCACGGATGTGAGAACCCTGATGAACTTCACCAAAATCCTGATTGCCAACCGCGGCGAGATCGCCTGCCGGATCATCCGCACGGCCCAGGCGCTGGGCTACCGCACGGTGGCCGTTTACAGCGAAGCAGATGCCCAAGCTCTGCATGTTGCCCTGGCCGACGAGGCAGTGTGCATCGGCCCGGCGCCGGTACGGGAGAGCTACCTCAACGTTGCGGCGCTGCTGGCGGCGGCGCGCAGCACCGGTGCCGACGCGGTACACCCCGGCTACGGCTTCCTGTCCGAGAACGACGGCTTTGCGCAGGCTTGCCTGGACGCCGGGCTGGTGTTCATCGGCCCGGACCCGCAGGCCATCCTGAAAATGGGCAACAAGGCCGGCGCCAAACGCCTGATGCTGGCGGCGGGCGTGCCCTGCGTGCCGGGCTATCAGGGCACCGACCAGTCCGATGCCACGCTGCTCACGAAGGCTGCCGAGATCGGTTTCCCGATCATGGTCAAGGCGGCGGCGGGCGGTGGCGGGCGAGGCATGCGACTGGTCGAACACCCGCAAGACCTCGCGGTCGCCCTGGCCAGCGCCCGCTCGGAAGCAGGCAACGCCTTCGGCAGCGAAGAGCTCATCCTGGAGCGCGCGGTGATTGAGCCGCGCCATGTCGAAATCCAGGTCTTCGGCGACCAGCACGGCCACATCATCCACCTGGGCGAACGCGACTGCTCGATCCAGCGCCGGCACCAGAAGGTGTTCGAGGAAGCGCCCTCCCCGGCGGTCACGCCCCAGCTGCGCGAGCAAATGGGCGCGGCGGCGGTGGCGGCTGCGCGCACCGTGAACTACGTCGGCGCCGGCACGGTGGAGTTTCTGCTCGACAGCGAAGGGCGCTTCTACTTTCTGGAGATGAACACGCGGCTGCAGGTCGAACACCCGGTGACCGAGTGCATCACCGGGCTGGACCTGGTGGCCTGGCAGATCGCCGTGGCCCGTGGCGAGCACTTGCCGCTGACGCAGGAGCAAGTGCACTTGAACGGGCACGCCATCGAAGTGCGCCTGTACGCCGAAGATCCGTACAACGGCTTCCTGCCGCAAAGTGGCGATGTTGCGCTCTGGTGCCCGCCCACGGGCGAAGGCGTGCGCGTTGACCACGGCTTGGCATCAGGCCAGACCGTCAGCCCGCACTACGACCCCATGATCGCCAAAATCATTGTGCACGGCGCGACCCGCGACGAAGCCCGACGGCGCCTGATCGGTGCGCTGCAACGCACCCGCCTGCTCGGCCTGCCCCACAACCGTGCCTTCCTCGAAGCCGTGGCCAGCCACCCGGCCTTCGCCGCTGGCGAAACGACCACTGCCTTCATCGCCCAGCACTTCGGCGCTGCGGCGCTGGTGCGGCCCCAGCCCGACTCGCTGGCGCTGGCGCTGGCCGGCACGCTGTGGTTTGAAGCCAGCGCCACGCCGGTCGCAGCCGCGCCCTGGCGCTCCAGCGGACCGGCACGCTGGCCGATGCTGATCGGCGAGGGCGAACACCGCCATGCCGTGCACATCACGGTCACTGGCACCCACAGCTACACGCTCGAAGTGGGCGCGGCGCTGCACCACATTACCCTCAGCGGGCGCGAAGGCGAGTGCCTGCACCTGATCGCCGATGGCGTGCAGCAGCACGCGGCTGCGGTGTTTGCCGGCGGCGTGTTGCACTTGGAGCTGGGCGACCTGAGTGCCAGCTTTGAAGACCTGACCTATGACCCCCCGGCCGCGGCGGCAGGCAGTGCGGAGTCACGCGTGCTCGCACCCATGAATGGACGGGTGCTGGCCGTTGACGTCCAACATGGCGACACGGTCACCAAGGGGCAACGCCTGGCGGTGCTCGAAGCCATGAAGATGGAGCATCAACTGCTGGCCCGTCGCGATGGCGTGGTGGACCAGGTAGCTGTGCGCGCTGGCGACCAGGTTGCCACGCGCGCATTGTTGGTGTCACTGGTCGAGCAGCCTGATTGAGGCGCGCACCGCTCGGCACGCGCGACACACGCCACATCCACGGAGAGTAAAACGCATGCCTGCCGAAACCCTGCCTGCCAAGAGTCCCTTCTATACGCCCGAGCATCTGGCGTTCCGCGACGCGATGCGCCGCTTCGTCGCCAGAGAAATCAGTCCGCACGTGGATGCCTGGGACGAAGCCGAGTCCTTTCCTGTCGCGTTGTACCGCAAGGCGGCCGAAATCGGCCTGCTGGGCCTGGGTTTTCCTGAAGCCTTCGGCGGCAACGACGGCGACCTGTTCATGACCATCATCGCCGCGCAGGAACTGGCGCGTTGCGGTGCTGGTGGTGTCCTGGCGAGTCTGCTGTCGCACACCATCGGCTGCCCGCCCATCGTCAACGTGGGCAGCGAGGCGCTGAAGCAGCGCGTCTTGCCGCCGGTGCTGCGGGGCGAGAAGATCAGCGCACTCGGCATCACCGAACCCTCCGGCGGCTCGGACGTGGCCAACCTCAAGACCACGGCGCGCAGGGATGGTGATCACTATGTCGTCAACGGCTCGAAAACGTTCATCACCTCCGGCATGCGCGCCGACTTCTACACCGTGGCGGTGCGCACTGGCGGGCCGGGGCCAGGCGGCGTGTCGCTGCTGCTGATCGAGAAAGGCACGCCCGGCTTTACGCAAACGCCTTTGAGAAAAATGGGCTGGTGGTGCTCCGACACCGCCGCCCTGTATTTCGACCATTGCCGCGTGCCAGTGGAGAACCTGGTGGGGGTGGAAAACCAGGGCTTCAAGGCCATCATGAAGAATTTCAACCGCGAGCGCATCTTTCTCGCCGCCGGCGCCAACGGCTTTGCCCGCGTCTGCCTGGACGAGGCGCTGGCCTGGTCGCGTGAGCGCGAGATGTTCGGCGGCCGCCTGATCGACCAGCAGGTCACCCGCCACAAACTCGCCGACATGGCCATGCGCGTCGAGGCGACCCAGGCCATGCTGGAATTGCTCGCCTGGCGCGTCGAACAGGGCGATACGCCGGTGGGCGAAATCTGCCTGCTGAAGAACCAGGCCACCCAGACCATGGCCTATTGCGCCAGCGAGGCGGTGCAACTGCACGGCGGCGCCGGTTTCATGCGCGGCGTCAAGGTGGAGCGCATTTACCGCGAAGTCAAGGTCAACGCCATCGGTGGCGGCGCCGAAGAGGTGATGCGCGACCTGGCGGCGCGCCAGCTCGGGTTTTACGCCGGAAGCCCTGGATGAAGTCCGCCGCCTCACCCACACAGCACATGCCGCCTTCGGCGCTGCCCGAGGCCATGCGCCTGGCCTTGTCGGGCGCGCCAGCGCCTGACTGCGCGCACGGCTTCCCCCGTGCCTGGTGGCGTCATCTCGGCGCCAGCGGCCTGCTCGGTGTGGGCTTCGACAGCGACGGCGGGGCGCCCGTCACGGACGCCGTGCAGGTCAGCGCTGTGGCCGGCATCGTCGCCCGGGAATCCGCCAGCCTGGGTCTGGGCATGGCGTGGATGATGCAGCAGATGCTGGGACGCTTCGTGCTGGCGCCGAATCTGCGCAGCGACCGGCATCGTGCGCTGCTGCGATCCATGGCGCTTGGCGACACATTACTGGCACTCGCGATCTCCGAGCCCGGCACCGGCGCACACCCCAAACACCTGAGCTGCCGGGCGATTCAGGACGGCAGCGACTGGCTCCTTGACGGCCACAAGGCCTTTGTCAGCAACGGCCCGGCAGCCGATGCCGTCATCGTGCTGGCCGTGAGCGGCGAACACGAGGGGCGCAGGCGCTTCGATGCTTTCGTCGTTGAGGTCAACACACCGGGCCTGACCCGCCAACTGGACGACAAAGTGCGCGGACTGGCGCCGCTCGGCCATTGCGGCATGCAACTTGTCGGCTGCCGGGTGCCGGAAAGCCAGCGCCTTGGCGAGCCTGGACAGGCTTTCGACACCATCGCTCGGCCGCTGCGCGCGATCGAAGACGCCCTGCTGCTGGGCCCCATGCTCGGCGCCATGCAAGCCGAGCTGGATACATTGGCGCGCTGGTTCCAAAGCTCCGCCCGGACCCCTGCATTGACCCGGGACCTGGGTGGCTTGCAACTCGAACTCGATGCCCTCTCGCCCGTTGCACGTCATGCCGCCCAGCACCTGGACCAGCACGGACCCAACGAGGCGTTGGCGGCATTCAATCTGGGCGCGCGCCGCCTGCTTGATCGCTGGCAAGGCACCTGTGAATCCTTTGCCGCGGCCCTGGACGACCGTGAACCGACCCTGCTCAACCTGGCGCGCGATCTGCGCCTGGTGCAGGGCATAGCCCGCGGCATCGCCGAATCCCGACAACTTCAAACCGGCGAAAAAATGCTGCTCTCCAAGGAACCCCGTGAAAACACTACACCAACCCCACTTTGACTCCATCGATGGCCTGGCGCAGCGGCTGGCTGCGGTCGACTACATTGCCAGCCGCGAAATCGCCACCTCGGTCTATCTGGGCTTCAATCTGGAAAAGCCGATCCTTGTCGAAGGCCCGGCCGGCGTCGGCAAGACCGAACTGGCCAAGGGCATGGCCGAGATTCTCGACGTGCCCCTGATCCGCATGCAGTGTTACGAAGGCCTGGACGAATCCAAGGCCTTGTACGAGTGGAAATACGGCAAGCAATTGCTCTATACGCAACTCCTCAAGGACAAACTGGGGGAGATGATGCAAGGCGCGGTGGGACTCGCGGCTTCCATCGAGCGGCTGCATGCGCACGACGATCTGTTCTTTTCCGAGCACTTTCTTGAGCCGCGCCCGCTCTATCAGGCCTTGCACCAGGAGCGCGGCTGCGTGCTGTTGGTGGACGAGGTTGACAAGTCCGACCCCGAGTTCGAGGCTTTCCTGCTCGAAGTGCTGTCCGACTTTCAGGTCTCGGTGCCCGAACTCGGCACCATCAAGGCCAAGGTAAAGCCCATCGTTTTTCTCACCAGCAACAACACGCGCGAGATGAGCGACGCGCTCAAGCGCCGCTGCCTGCACTTGCACATTCCATTCCCCGAGGCGAAGCTGGAGCGGCGCATTCTGGAGCGCCGCGTGCCAGGCCTGTCGGAAACACTGAACCGCGAACTGGTCGCTTTCATTCAGGCGGTGCGGCAGATGGACCTGAAAAAGCAGCCCTCGGTCAGCGAGACCATCGACTGGGCCAAAACGCTGCTGCTGCTGCACGCCGAACACTTGAGCCTGGACATGGTGAAGGGCACGCTCAGTGTCTTCCTCAAGTTCGAGCAGGACATCGCCTCGGCCAGCGAGCAACTGCCGGCCCTGCTGCAACAAGCGCGCAAGGATGCGGAGATTCCCCGTGCAAGCCACGCTTGAGGATTTCTTCAAGGCGCTGCGCGGCAGCGACCTCGAGATCAGCCTCAACGCCCAGGTCGATGCGGCGCGCGCCGTGGCGCTGGTCGGCTGGAGCGACTGCACCCTCCTGAAAAGCGCACTGGGCACGACACTGGCGAAAACCACCCCGGATCGCGCCCTGTACGACGAGGCCTTTGACCGCTTCTTCCGTTTCAATTCCTTCGAAAACATGGCCGCGCAAGGCAGTCCGGCCAAGCCCTCCTTCAGGCCCGACACCGACCCCAACGCCAACCCCGCTTCAGACGCCATGGCCGCGCAAGACCTGCCGGACCCAGCCCAAAACAAACAGACCGCAACCGGTTCCGGTGGGCCGGGCGGCTGTCAGGGCAGCGGTGGCCAGGCCTTGTCGCAGTTGTTGCTGTCGGGTGACTCTGCGGCACTGGCAAAGCGCATGCAGGAAGCCGCGCGCGAGGTGGGCCTGACCGACATCTGGTTTTTCACCCAAAAGGGCTACTACACCCAAAAGATCCAGCAGGCCATGGGGCTGGAGCTGCTGGACCGCGAAATCTCTGACGCCAAACGCCAGACGCTGGCGCCCGAGCGTGCCAAAGACCTCGAACGGATGCGCAAGAAATTGTTCGAGGAGGTGCGCAATTTTGTCGAACGCAAACTCGCGCTCTACGGCACGGCACCGACGCGCCAGTTGCACGACGACTTCCTGCAATCGCAAAAGCTCTCCAACATCGAAAAGCGTGATTTCGCGCGCATGCACGTCATCGTCAGCAAAATCGCCAAGCGACTGGCCGATCGCCACTCGCGGCGCAAGAAGAAGCGGGTGCGCGGCCAGCTCGACTTTCGCAAGACCCTGCGCAAAAACGCTGCCTACGATGGCGTAATGTTCGAGACCTTCTGGCGCTCCAAAGTGGTGGACCGGCCACGCGTGGTGGCGATCTGCGACGTCAGCGGCTCGGTGCGCCAGTACGCGCGTTTTTTGTTGCTGTTCCTGCACAGTCTGGGTGAGCAGGTGAGCGACCTGCGCAGCTTCGCTTTCACCAACCACCTGGTCGAGGTGAGCGACACCTTTGAGTCGCTGCCGGTCGAACAGGCGGTCGACAAAGTGATGCAGGCGGTGGGCGGCAGTGGCACCGACTATGGGCAGACGCTGCTCGACATCGAGGCGCAGTTGCTCGAGGACATCGATCGCCGCACCACCGTGCTGATTCTCGGCGACGCGCGCAACAACCGCGGTCAAGCCCAGGCTCAAGTCATGCAACTGCTCTACCAGCGCGCGCGCCGGGTCATCTGGCTCAACCCCGAGCCGGTGTCGTTCTGGGGCCTGGGCGATTCGGAGATGAAGCGCTACGCCCCTTATTGCCACATCGCGCGCGAATGCAATTCCCTCGCACACCTGGAAAGCACGCTCGACGCCTTGCTGCGCACCCACTCTGCCAGCGCCTGAAGCCCAAACCCACATCCTCGCTCAACAGACACTGCCCATGGTCCGCCCCACATTGCAGCTCCACCCCCACAGAGAGCCGGTCACCGCGCACCCGGCCGCCACCCTGCTGCTGCTGCGTGATGGTGCGCTTGGCGTCGAAGTGTTGATGACCCGGCGCTCGCCAAAAGCCAGCTTCTTGCCTGGCGCCTATGTTTTCCCCGGCGGGCGAGTGGACGCTGACGACCACCAGGCGCATACACTGGCACGCGCCCCCAACGCGGGCGGACGCTACCGCACGGCAGCACTGGCTGCACTGAGGGAAACCTTCGAGGAATTGGGCATCCTGCTGGCGGTGCAGGCCGATGACAAGCCCATCACCCGCACCCACCTTCAAGCGCTGGACCGCAGTGAAGCGCTGTACCCGCAACTGCAAAGCCAGGGCTGGTCACTAACGCTCGATCGGGCGCGCATGCTGGCCTGCTGGACCACCGATCGCAGCGTGCCCAAGCGTTTCAACACCGCCTTCTTCGTTGCGCTGATGCCCGACCAGCAGGAGCCGGTGGCCGACGAAATGGAACAGTTCGAGCCCGTCTGGGTCAGGCCCGAGGATGCGCTGACGAAACACCAAGCCGGCAACTTTTTCATGATCTTTCCAACCATCCGCACCCTGCACTGGTTGGCGGATTTCGAGCAAGCCGAGCAGGCCCTGGCGGCCTGTACCGAAGACGTGCCACTGTGGAACTCCTGCCCTCGGGGTGGTCTGGTCAGCGGTCAACTTCAGCGTTTCATGGAGCATGAAGCGCCGTACGGCGAACTCGCGCTGGTCTGCCCGGACGGCCAGCTCGAGCACCCGCTGGACTGGCAACACGAGCGGCCGGTGCCCTTGTTGCGGCACCTGCATCGTCTCACCGCCCCCAACGCCAGCATCATGACCGGCCCCGGCACCAACAGCTACATCCTTGGAGACGCGTCCAGCGGCTACATCGTCATTGATCCGGGCCCCTTGCTGAACGACCATATCGAGCGCCTGCTCGCTTTCACGGCAGGCCAGATCACGGCCATCGTCTGCACCCACTCGCACCCGGACCACTCCCCCGCCGCGCAGCCGCTGGCCCAGGCCTGCGCCCGCCTGGCAGGCCATACTCCGCCGGTGCTGGGCCTGGCTTGCGCCGCCACTGCCCGCTCCACGGCTGTCTTCGCCCCCGACCGAGCTCTGGCCGACGGCGAGCGCCTGATGCTGCACGATGGCGAGCACAAAAGCACCCTGCGCGTGGTCCATACACCAGGGTACGCAGCCAACCACCTCTGCCTCATCCTCGAAGAAGACGGTCTGCTGTTTTCGGGCGACCACATCCTCAGCGGAAGTACCACCATCATCGACCCGCCCGATGGCGACATGAGCGCCTATCTCGATTCGCTGGACCGCCTGGCGCAGATCTGCGAGAAGGACGGTATCGAGTTCATCCTGCCGGCGCACGGTCACGTCATTGGCTGGGCGGCGCAGTCCATTGCGCAGCTAAAGGCGCACCGCCTGCGGCGCGAGGCCAGGGTGCTAGCGGCCATGCGCGCCGTCCCGCAAGGCGGCTTGGACGACTGGCTAACTCTGGCCTATGACGACACCCCCGCAGCGCTCTGGCCACTGGCGCGCCGTTCGTTGGCGGCCCATGTGCAACGCATCGAGCAACTCGCGATGCTTTGAACCCCATACGCTTTTTAGACAACCCACAGGAGCTCAATATGAATACCAACGCCCCCAACCTTGACCGCATCGCAGCTTGCAAGCAAGGCTGGAACGATAGCCCTTTTCTGAAGGCGCAAGGGCTTGAAGTTGAAGAAACAGCTGTAGGCCGAGCTGTTGTACGACTTCCTAAGGCCCTTCCCACCCAACGCGGCGGCGGCGGTTCGGACACCGTGCTCAATGGCGGCGTCATCTCCTATATGTTCGACGGTGCGCTTGGCTGGGCCATCATCTCCTCGCTGCTGGCCATGCCCGAGGCGTCCGACATTGATCCCTTCGAGCTTCGCCAGTTCACGATCAACCTCGACATCACCTTCCTCAATGCCGCCGTGGGCGATAGCTTCGAAGCACGCGGCAAGGTGGTGCGCATCAGCCGCACGACGGCATTTGCCGAAGGGGAGTTCCTGGATGCCAATGGCACAGTTTGCGCCACCGCCAAGGGTATCTGGCGCGTGTTCTGGCCGCGCAGTATTGCATCCACCCCGCGCTGACCCCGCTCCCCCGAATAACCCGGAGACATCCATGAAAAAAATAACCCTTCGTATTGGCAGCGCCTCGGGCTTCTGGGGCGACTCCGAGTTCGCCGCCGCCCAACTGGTGCAGCGCGGCAACATCGACGTCCTGGTGTTCGACTACTTGGCCGAAATCACCATGTCGCTGCTCAGCCGCGCCAAGGCCAAAGACCCGGCACAGGGCTATGCACCGGATTTCGTGACCACCCTCCAGCCCCTGATGAAGGAACTGAAGTCGCGCGGCATCAAGGTCATTGCCAACGCGGGCGGTGTCAACCCGTCTGCCTGTCGCGCTGCGCTGGTGGCTGCAGCCCAGGCCGAAGGTGTCGATCTGAACATCGCCGCCGTGCTGGGCGACGACCTGATGCCCCAGGTTGAGGCCCTGCGCTCGGCCAACATCCAAGAGATGTTCGCGGGCAGCCCCTTTCCACAAAAAGTCATGAGCGCCAACGCCTATCTGGGCGCCTTCCCGATCGCCGCGGCGCTCGATGCCGGCGCCGACGTCGTGGTCACTGGCCGCTGCGTCGACAGCGCGGTCACACTGGCGCCGCTTATCCATGCCTTTGGCTGGACCGCCGCCGACCACGATCTGCTCGCGCAGGGCAGCCTGGCTGGTCACCTGATCGAGTGCGGCACGCAGGCCACCGGCGGCAACTACACTGACTGGGATTCGGTGCCGGGCTGGGACGACATGGGCTTTCCCATCGCCGAGTGCCGCGCCGACGGCAGCTTCGTCATCACCAAGCCCGAAGGCACTGGCGGGCTGGTCTGCCACTCCACGGTGGGCGAGCAGATGCTCTATGAAATCGGCGACCCGCGCGCCTACATCCTGCCCGATGTGGTGTGCGACTTCACCAGCGTCACGCTGACGCAGATCGGCCCCGACCGCGTCGAGGTCAAGGGCGCGCGCGGCCTCCCGCCGACCGATCAGGCCAAAGTCAGCGTCACCTACGCCGACGGCTTTCGGGCCATGAGCTTGTTCATGATCGGCGGCATCAACGCCGGCGCCAAGGGGCAGCGCGTCGGCGCCGCAATGCTGGCGCGCATGCGGCGACACTATGCACAGCTCGGTTGGCCCGACTTCACCGAAACTTGTGTCGAGGCCATCGGCGCTGAAGACACCTACGGCCCCCACGCTCGGCCCGATGCGCGCGAAGTGATGCTCAAGGTCGGCGTGCGCCACCCGGTCAAGGACGCACTCGAACTGTTTTCGCGCGAAGTGGCGCCGATGGCCCTGATGTCGGCCCCGGCCATCACGGGCTTCACCGGTGGTCGACCCAAGGTGCAACCGGTGGTTCGGCTGTTTTCCTGCCTGATCCCCAAGACCCAGCTGGCCGCGAGCATCGACATGGGCGACAAGACCGTGGCGGCACCGCCATGGCACGGCCAGGCGTTTGATCCGGCGACCCTGCCCCAGGTCGGCGGCCCGCTGCCTGCCGCCGACGCCTATGCGCGCGGCACGCGCATAGTGCCGCTGGTGAAGCTGGCCTGGGGCCGCAGCGGCGACAAGGGCGACGCCGCCAACATCGGCGTCCTGGCGCGTCAACCCGGCTACCTGCCTTTCATCCGCGCCGCCCTGACCGAGCAGGCCGTGGCGGCCTGGTTCGCCCACCTCGTCAAGGGCAGCGTGCAGCGCTTTGACCTGCCCGGCACGCACGCGCTGAACTTTCTGATGCACGAAGCCCTGGGCGGCGGCGGCATCGCTTCGGTTCGCATGGACTCGCAGGGCAAAGCCTTTGCGCAGATGCTGCTCGATTTTCCAGTCCCGATCCCAGCCGACTTGGCACTTTGACAACTTTCGCCCCTGCCCCCAATCCAAGACAGAGAAATACACCATGAACACCTCGGCCACTACCGCGATAGCCAACACGGCTTCCACCGCCTTGAGCGCGCGTATCCGCGACGTGCAGGAAGCCACCCGCGGCGTCACCACCCTGTACCCGCGCAGCTACATCCTCCAGTGCATCAAGGAAGATCGCTTCCCCGACGAGCTGTGGCAAAAGCTCGGCGAGTTCGGCCTGCTCGGCCTGTCCGTCCCGGAAGAGTATGGCGGCTCCGGAGGCGGCGTACTGGAGATCACCGCGCTCAATGAAGCGCTGGCTTTGGCCGGCGTGCCCACGCTGTTCCTGGTCGTCACAGGGCTGGGCCGGGTACCGATCATGCGCCACGGCACACCCGAGCAGATCAGGAAATACGTCACGCCGACTTGCACCGGCGAGAAGAAGTTGTGTTTTGCCATCACCGAGCCCAATGCCGGCACCAACAGCTTTGCCATGACCACACTGGCCACACCGGACGGCGATGGCTGGGTGCTCAATGGCCAAAAGGTCTTCATTTCTGGCGCGCGCGATGCCGACTACATGCTGGTGATCGCACGCACCACCAAGGCAGGCGAGGTGAAGCATCGCACCGACGGCATCTCGCTGTTCGTGCTTGACATGAAAACGCCCGGAATCCAGCTGACGCAACTCAACATCCAGGTCGAAACCGCCGAGCGCCAGTACATGGTGTTCTTTGACAACGTCAAGCTGCCCGCCGACGCACTGATCGGCGAAGCCGGCAAGGGCGCCAAGCTGATGTTCGAAGGCCTGAACTCGGAGCGCCTGCTGGCCGCTGGAGCCGCAATCGGCTTGGGCGACTATGCGCTGGCCAAGGCGGTAGCCTATTCGAAGGAGCGTAAGCCCTTCGGCAAGCCAATTGGCTCCTACCAGGCACTGCAGCACCGTATGGCGCAGGCCAAGGCGCAGATCGAGGCAGCGCGGCTGATGACCTACAACGCCGCCGAGCGCTTCGACGCCGGCGAGGATGCTGGTGCCCACGCCAACATGGCCAAGCTGCTGGGCTCGCAAGCGGCGGTGGCCGCCGTAGAGGCCGCGCTGCAAACCCACGGCGGCTACGGATTCGACCGCGACTACGACATCATCACGTTGTGGCCCATGGTGCGCCTGCTGGAAATCGCGCCCATCAACAACGAGATGCTGCTCAACTACATCGGCGAACATGTATTGGGCTTGCCTAAGTCATACTGAGCCGATGGCCGTCATCCCCGGTACCGACCACCCAGACCGAGACCGATGTTCGCAATACGGTCGAGGCCTCCGTCCGCCGTTTTCGGGGTCGTCTGAGCTTTCGACCCGACATCATTGGCAGGCCTCGCTACTCGTTTTCGGATGATGTGTGCCGTGCGCTCCCTCCCCACTTTCGAAGCAGCCAAGCGGCCGCGAGGCCGCCCACGCAAGACGCCGCAGGCGCGAAATGAAGGCAATCGCCGCCAAGATGTCGTCAAGGCCGCGGCCAAACTGTTTCGACGCTACGGCTTCAACGGCACGAGCACGCGCGACATCGCCTGCGCCGTCGGCATGCATTCCGGATCACTGTTTTGTCACTTCAAAAGCAAGGATGCGCTATTGCATGAAGTGATTCAGGAAGGCATGCGCAGCGCGATGGCGCGCCAGATGATCGTGCTACTTGCCGAGCATGACGCTGTGACCACGCTGCGGCAATTGATCCGATCGCATTTCGAAACGATTCTGGGACCAAACAGCGACTTCATGCATGTGGTGCTCTACGAGTCGCGCTACCTCAATGCTATGCAGCACAAAGTCATCGCGAAGCTGCAAGGTGAATACGAAGCGACATGGACGTCCGTGCTCCAAGAGCTCTCGTTGACTGGCTGCTTGCAAGTCGAGGTTCCGGTTGCGCGCCATTTGCTCTTTGGTGTGCTGAACGGGTCAGCGCAGTGGTTCAAGTCTGAAATGGGAATCTCGATTGATGACCTGACCGACGCAGTGGTGGCCCTGTGCAAGATGACCAAGACAGTCACACCCGGCATGACCGAAGGCGAAATTCGTAAGATCGACAAGGAGAAAGTCAAGATCACGATCAAGCACGGCGAGATCAAACACATGAACATGCCCCCCATGGCCATGGTGTTCAATGTCAAGGACAAGGCCATGCTGGACAAGGTTCAGCCGGGTGAGTGAATTCAGTTCACCGTCATTCAAGACGGCGGCAAGTTGGTCGTCACCGACATCAAGCCAATGAAATGACTGGCTGGCTGAACCAATGGGTCGGTTGATGTGAAGGGATCGGTTGTTGAGGCCGATCCCTTTTTGCATGGCGCGCTTTGGTGTGCCCGCTCGGACACGGCCTCGCAATCAATGGGCATCTTCAGCTTGATTTCCGATCCTTCCCCTATCCACCAAACCCCATGTGCGCAACATGCTGAATAGATAACCAGCATACGCATACTTGGGCCGTGACCCTCCCGTGCTGACCAAGAGGTCATACGGCAAATTCCTTGGTTCGGACGGGCTAAGCCCGGAAGCAAGAGCGATGGCCGAAACGTTCATTCCAAAACCAACCGCTTGGAAAAACGTCTTTGCCTGCGGAAATTCGTCTACCAACGTCCGCATCCACGGAAAAACATCTACTCAGACGCGGGCGTCGATGTATTGTAAGCGGCCAGCCATCCCATCTTGACGGTGGAGGCAAGGGCAAGCCAGTGGTCAGGCGGACGGTCCCCAGCGATGCGGCAACAACTCGTCGACCCGATGGAACGGGTGCGCCAGCAGCCTCTCCAGAACGTCCTTGAGGTAGACCCACGGATCGTGTCCGTGCAGCTTGGCCGACTGCACCAGACTCATCACGACGGCGGCGCGCTGGCCTGCCAGTTCGCTGCCGCAGAAGAGCCACGCTTTGCGGTCATGCGAAGCTTCGCATGATAGAAATAAGGCGAACTCCACTTTTATGCGAAGTCGGCACGACGCTGTGGAATCGGCACCCTGGGCAGGATCGCCGCAGGGCACCGACACTGCTTCGCATAATCACAGCGCTTGCAAGAACGCCAACAAGGCCTTGGGCGCGCGGTACCGCGCTTGCTTGATCTCCGGTTGCTTCAGCCGCGCCAGCGCGCGCTCCTTCATGGCCAGGTCCGCCTCGACGTACATGTGAGTTGTCGAAGGGCTCTCGTGACCCAGCCAGAGCGCAATCTCGCAGGGATCTACCCCAGACTGCAGCAGGCTCATCGCAGTCGAGTGGCGCACGATATGAGGCGACACCGACATCGTCTTGAGTTGCACGTGTTTGACCGACGCCACCTCGACAGCCAGCTTCAGCCGCTGGGCGACGTTGGCTCGAGTCATCGTGCGCCCGTCTCGCGTGGGCAGCAGTGGAGACTCCTGGCGCAACTGCGGATTCAAGTGCAGCCAGTCGCGACGGCCCGAGCCGCACTCTTCCACAGTGGCAACGAGCGCTGCTTGCGCCCCTTGCCGTGCAGCCGGATGCTGTTGCTCGGCCCAAGCACGACGTCGGCCACGCGCACGCCGACGATCTCGGAGACGCGAGCGCCCGTGTTGAACAGGAGCGTCAGCATCAGTCGGTCTCGCTGCCCGATCCAGGTGTCGGTCGCCACATCGATCACCGCCAGCATCTGCTCGTGCGGCACGAAGCCGACCATGTTGCGCTCGAAGCGCTTCATCGGCACGGCCAACGCGTTCTCGATCACGCCCAGGTTCGCAGGATCACGCCTGGCGGCGAACTTCAGGAACGCTCGCACCGCAGCCAATCGAACATTGCGACTGCGCACGGAGTTGTGCCGCTGGGCCTCCAGGTGATCCAGGAAGTCGGACAGAAACCGAGCATTGAGGTTGGCCATCGTCATCTCGTGTGCCGGTAGGCGCAGCTTGTCTTCGGCGAAGCGCAGCAACAGCACGAGGTGTCCCGGTATGACGCCACCGTGCGCGGGCTCAAGGCTCGCTGCTGAACCATGTAGTCGGTGAAGAATTCCTGCACGAGGCCGGCGAACGTCGGTGTGGTCTGACGGCTCATGACGCGCCCCCTTGCCCGACGACGCCGACGAAGCGCTCGAACCGAGCACCAATGGTGTCCATCAACTCCGGGATACCGGACAAATACCAGTAGGTGTCGGAGATCTTGGCGTGGCCCAGATAGGTGCACAGCCAGAACATCGCGTGGTCGATGGACTGGCCAGACTCGCGCCAGCGCTGCAAGCGCCGCACCGCCATGGTGTGCCTCAGGTCGTGGATTCGGGGATAAGGGTGGTCGCCCCGGGCGCGCCAGCCAAGGCCTGGTTGCAGGCGCCGGAAGACGTTCTCGACCGTGCGCGTGGGCAGATGCCCACCATCGTGCGAGACGAAGAACGGGGCGCGGTCTTCGGTGCTCTGGCATCGGTCTCGCGCCTGCCGGTACAGCTCAAGTTCCCGCACCGTGCTCGGATGAATCGGCAAGCAGCGGGACTTGTGGAACTTGGTCTGGCGCACGGTGATTGCGGCGGCCCGCAGGTCGACGTCACCCAGTGTGAGCTTCAGCGCTTCGGACAGCCTAAGGCCGGCCGCTGCGATCAGCCCGAACAGGTTGCGGTAGGTCAGCGCTCGAAGAGGCCAGGTCAAGCTCAGTCGGTCGGCAGCGTCGAGCAACTGGATGATCTCCTGATGTGTGTAAATGTGGGGCGCCAGGCGCCGATGACCACGACCGAGGATGCCCTTCGGGGGAATCTCCGTGGATGGCTCGAACTGCCGGTAATGCGCGGCGAATGGGAGCACGGTCTCCAGCCGGCGTGCTGCAGTCACGTCGCTGGTTCGATGCACATGCTCCCGTGCCCAACCCAGCATCAACTCTTGCGTGAGTGGGCCTCGGTGTTCTCGTGCATCGGCGTACCGGGCAAATCGCGCGAGCTAGGTGGCCGGCGCCGTCAGCGCAAAGCCCAGGCGACGGCGATCCTCGAGATAGCGCTCCACAGCGGCTTGCATCGGTGTTGGCGCATTCATGGCTGGCTCCCGGGCCAGGGCATGGCCACTGCGCCCAGCCGACCGAAGTCGACCTTGGCGTAGATGAGTGAGGTGTCCAACTCGCGATGGCGAAGCACATCGGCGACCTCCTTGAGCGTGCCGCCGGTGTTGAGAAGCCGACTGGCCAGCGTGTGGCGAAGAATGTGCACCCGGGTGTACGGCAACCCGGCGCGACGATACGCCTGGCGCACGGCACGCCTGACGACGTCGGCGGCCACTGGTTCATCTACGGGCGCCACGTGCCGAACGAAGATCCGGCGGCTCATGGTCTGTGGGCGTTCCGAGCGCACGTAGTCGGCAATGGCAGCGCCGGTGAGTTGCGGCAGCGGCAGCACATCGGCTCGTCGCGATTTGCTCCTGCTGATACGAACAGTGCCAGCCACCCAGTCGATGTCGTCGAGTTCTAGCGCGATCGCCTCGCTGCTGCGCAGGCCGAGGTCGATGAGGCATCGCACGAGGGCATAGCAGCGCAGGCGCGACGGAAGATCCGCTGGGAAGGCGGCCAGCAGCCGGTTGACCTCGTCGGGCGTGAGCGTCTGCGGCAAGGGTGCAAGGCGCCAATGCGCCGGCGAGGCGACCACAGGCAATAGGTGATCGACGCGATCACCCTCGAAATCTGGCCAAACGCATCAAGCCACCGACATCGACTTACGAGCTTCCCCTACCCACCTGGGTGCTGAGCGAGCCTTTGCGTCTGCTGGAGCGCGACAACCGGCCGTTCTATCAAGGGCCATTGCAGCTTCTGCTGGGGCCCGACCGCGTCGAAGGCGGATGGTGGCACCGAAGCAGCAAGGGGGAGCACGCCCAGCCGCTCAATGTGCAGCGTGATTACTGGCTCGCGCTCAGTTCGCACGCGGGCGTGCTCTGGGTCTTTCAGCAGCGGCTCGCCGGCGACCAGACAGCATGGTTCTTGCACGGGCACTTTGCATGAGGTGTCATCGTGGTTGAACGATCGACATCGCTGCCCGACTACGCGGAACTGCGCTGCGTCTCCAACTTCACGTTCCTGCGAGGCGCGAGCAAACCGGAAGAGTTGGTCGAAAGAGCCAAGAAGCTGGGATACAAGGCGCTGACGATCGCAGATGAATGTTCCATGGCTGGCGTCGTTCGCGCGCACGTCGCCGCCAAAGCAGCGGAGTTGCCACTGGTGCTGGGGTCACAGTTCGTCGTCGAGCCGCGCAACGAAACGGAAGCGCCGGTCACTCTTGTTGTTCTCGCGCAGAACCTCAACGGCTACGGCAACCTGTGCGCCTTCATCACCAAACTGCGCCGCTCTTCCGAGAAAGGAACGTACCACCTCACGCTGGACAACGTCACAGGGGCTGAGCTCACGGACTGCCTGGTCCTGCTGTGCCCGAACCGCAAGGTCACGGAGTCCCAGTTGGAGGCTATGGGCCTGTGGACGCTCAGCAACTTTACTGGTCGTTGCTGGATTGGCGTGGACCAGGTTCGACGGCTGGACGATGAGCTCTGGTTGCACCGTATGCGCACCCTCTCAGAGAAGACCGCCCTGCCCCTTGTGGCGGTTGGGGATGTGCACATGCATGTGCGCTCCAGAAAGCCGGTGCAGGATGTCCTGACCGCCACTCGCATAGGCAAGCCGCTCACAGAGTGTGGCCATGAGCTGCAGCGCAGCGCTGAGCGCCATCTGCGCACCCGACTTCGGCTTTCACACGCCTTCCCGGCCGAATTGCTCGCCGAGACATTGAACGTCGTGTCCCGGTGCAACTTCAGCCTGGATGAACTTAAGTACCAGTACCCCGATGAGGTGGTGCCAGAAGGGCAGACGGCCGCCAGCTTCCTGCGTCAAGTGACCTATGAGGGTGCGGGTCGCCGATGGCCTGAAGGCATCTCCTCAAAAGTGCAGGGGCAAATCGAACACGAGCTTTCGTTGATCTGTGAACTGCACTACGAGCACTACTTCCTCACGGTCTACGACATCGTGGCCTTTGCACGCTCCAGGCACATCCTGTGCCAAGGACGCGGCTCAGCGGCGAACAGCGTGGTCTGCTACTGCCTCGGGGTCACCGAAGTGGACCCAGCGCGCATGTCGGTCTTGTTTGAACGCTTCATCTCGAAGGAGCGCAACGAGCCTCCAGACATTGACGTCGACTTCGAGCATCAGCGGCGCGAGGAGGTCATTCAATACCTCTACAACAAGTATGGCCGGGACCGGGCCGCACTCACCGCCGCGGTGATCACGTACCGCCCCAAGTCGGCCATCCGAGACGTGGGGAGAGCGTTGGGGTTCGACCTGGAAACGGTGGACGCCATCGCGAAAGGTCAGAAGTGGTTTGATGGCTCCGCGGTGCGCGAGGAACGGTTCGAGGAACTGGGGATTTCCGTCGACGACCTCGCTGTGCACCAGCTCATCACGATCACGAGCCAACTCATCGGGTTTCCTCGGCACCTGTCTCAGCACACCGGTGGATTCGTCCTGACGCGCGATTTGCTTTGCCGCATGGTTCCGGTAGAGAACGCTTCCATGCCGGACCGCACCGTCATTGAATGGGACAAGGACGACCTCGACGCCGCGGGCCCGCTCAAGGTGGATGTCCTGGCCTTGGGCATGCTCTCGGCCATCCGCCGCGCACTGGACATGATTGGCCAGCGGCGCGGATACGAATTCAGCATGCAGGACATCCCTGCGGAAGACGCCGAGACCTATGACATGGTCTGCAAGGCCGACACCGTCGGGGTGTTCCAGATTGAAAGCCGGGCTCAGATGAGCATGCTGCCTCGACTCCAGCCTCGATGCTTCTACGACCTCGTCATTGAGGTGGCCCTAGTTCGGCCGGGACCGATTCAGGGCGGCATGGTGCATCCGTACTTGAATCGTCGCCAAGGCAAGGAGCCGGTCACCTATCCGAGCGAGGCATTGGAATTGGCTCTTGGTCGCACATTGGGTGTACCGGTTTTTCAGGAACAGGTGATGCAGATATCCATTCTGGCGGCGGGATTCACACCAGGTGAAGCGGATGGGCTGCGTCGCGCGATGGCGGCCTGGAAGCGCAAAGGTGGCTTGGAAAAGTACTACCGCAGGATCGTGGACGGCATGACGTCGCGTGGGTATGAGAAGGCGTTCGCGGAAAGCATCTTCGAGCAGATAAAAGGGTTCTCGGAGTACGGCTTTCCGGAGAGTCACGCGGCAAGCTTCGCGCTCCTTGTGTACGCCTCGTGCTGGATCAAGCGGCATGAACCCGCCGCGTTCCTGGCTGCCTTGCTCAACAGCCAGCCGATGGGGTTCTACTCCCCGAGCCAGTTGGTTCAGGATGCGCGCCGGCATGGCGTTGAAGTGCGGCCGGTCGACGTGATGTACAGCGATGTCGAGTCCTCGCTGGAGGATCTTCCCAACACGCCTGCCGTGCGGCTGGGCCTGCACCTGATTCAGGGTCTCCGCACCACAAGCGCCAAGCGCATCATGGAAGAGCGCAGGATGGCGCCGTTTGACAGCGCCGAGCACCTGGCGCGGCGTTCCGGCCTGGAGCTACATGAGATGAAGATGCTGGCAGGCGCGGGCGCTCTGGAATCACTTTCCGGTCACAGGCGACAGCAGGTATGGGAAGCGGCCGCATTGCATGCTCCGCCAAAACTGTTGGGAGGACGCCCCCGTTGATGAAGACCTTCTGGAGTTGCCGGTTGCCCCGGAAGGAGAGGATGTCGTGTGGGACTATGCATCCACCGGCTTGACCCTGCGAAGCCATCCGATGGCGCTTCTGCGCCGCAGGCTCGACAAGTACAAGCTGAAGACCTCGGAAGAACTGCGCCGCACCCCAAACGGGAGAACGGTGACGACTGCAGGAATCGTGACGCTCAGGCAGCAGCCCGAAACTGCCAACGGCACAGTCTTCGTTTCGCTTGAGGATGAGCATGGCGCCACGCAGGTCATCGTGTGGCGTGGCGTGCGGGAAGCGCAGCGAAAGGTGTTGCTGGAGTCAAGGCTACTGGCCGTGAAGGGGCGACGGCAGAAAGAGGGTGACGTCTGCAATCTCATCGCCGGGAAGTTGGCGGACTTGTCGCCACTGCTGGGACGACTGGCAACTGAAAGCCGGGACTTCCGATGAAGGAATCCATACGGTCACCGCGCAAAGTCTCGATCGACTGGAGGTTTGGTGCACTTGTGAAATGATCATGTTCATGAAGCAACGTCAGCACGCCACAACCCTACCTACGTTGGACCGACAAGGACTGGAGGAACAGATTGCCAGCAGACTTCGAACTTTCACCGAAGGTGTGTCGATCGAGGGCAGTGAGACGTTTCCGGATGAGGTGAACAGACGCTTGGCGGGGGTCTCCGAAACGGCGAGCCTGGCCGTCAGCAAGGTCCCACTCGAGAAGCGACAAGATGTGATGCGGCTGCTGAGCGTGGCGCTGACCTCCGCATCCACCGCTAAGAAGATCCATTGGCTTCACCGCGCGGCCGATGTACTGGGTGCCGCGTTCGGCCCGCATTCAGTCTGCAGGGCTGGTTGCAGTCACTGTTGCCATATCCCCATTTCACTTTCCGCCACTGAAGCACGCGCGATAGGCAAAGCCATCGGGCGCCCGCCCGCGGCTGTCTCGGAGCACATTGATGTCGCGATCGAGGGCTATGAGGCGCCCTGGCCGCAATCACGGGGCCGGACGACGGGAGGTAGCAAGCGCGCAGCTAGTTCTCTGGCGAAAGCTTCAGGGACGCGCCGTCGTAAAGCAGCTTGAGCAGCTGAGCTTTGTGCTCGGCTTGAAATTTGGGTTCCTCTGGGATTGCACTCCTGATCCATACACTGGTTGGAACAACGACGCGGGCTTCCAAGAGGGGAAAGCCAGCAACCGTATATGCCCCTGCCGTGAACTGAAGTCCAGCTGATGTATACGAGGCCTGCAGGTGCTGCTCGATGCGTCGACGCAACTCGATGGTTGTGGGCACGACCGGCAGCCGGTTGAGATAGTCCATGACATCCTGGAGCAGGGTCAGGCTCTGTGCATGGTGAGCGTGGGGAGAGTGCGTCATGAAACTAGTATGTCCTGGAGTCCCGCCTGCAATGCTCCGACCCAGAGTTCTCGAAAAAGTCCCCGAGCGGCTGCGATCGCCGGCCTGTTGTTCGGGTTTGTTGCTGCCATAGTTGTTCAGCGATCCAGCTCCCATTTGACGTTGGTGCGTGCTGCTTCAAAGGTCTTCGATAGCTTAAGGCCGATCAGCAGTCATTTTGTTGCTCTATCGAGGTCTACTCACCGTACCCATTCACCACCGCCTGACACGAAGGACCTGAACTTCGACACGCCGCAAACCGTCGACCGTTGGAACGGAAAATTCATAAGGGAAGGTTGCTCGAGCAGGAATGTTGTTGGTGCTGGCGGGCCAAGCATCCACCACCTTTAGAAGCTTGTCCGACGCCCCGTAAAACACAAACTTGATTTCTGCCCCGGTTGGCGATGAGCACTTGTTCATCAGACTACCAAGAAGGCTCGTGGAAACCACTCCGTGGGAAAACTCGACAGGGCCCACCTGGATGTCAGCAGCGCTGCACTCGGCAGCATGCACCACTGGAAAGGCCAGAAGCGCACAGAGCAGCAAGCTCAGTTGGGCCTTCAGATTGAGCATTCGCTGTGAAGGACGCTGCACTAGGTTCGTCATGTGTGGCTACTCGGTACGTTGAAGAATAGATTGGCCACTCGCTTCGACAGGGGGAACTCACGCCGAGCTCCTGCGGCGTCCGATTGCCACCCAAGCCGTCTATGCACTAAAAACCGTAGATGTTCTCGCGCCATGCCTTGAGAACGCGGTAATCATGTTCGGCAAGCACAATCAAACCAGCCTCAGCATCGGCGAGCACTCGCTTTCCAGACCCGTCACCCACCCGATTGCCGTGGAGCATGTAGAAGTACCAACCAAACGGTACCTTTACCCGCCGGTCCAAGGTCTGCAACTTGCCAAAGTGCGCGTACGTGTCACCCTTGTTCGCCTCGACTTCTGCAAGTTTTCGGCCGAACGTCCACATGGGGACCAGGCTCAAGTGTCGTGTCTTCCGCTCGGGGTCAGTCCAATCGGATAACTGCATCACCCAGTGATCGCAAAGTCGTTCTCCGCTGCGACCGGCGCTTGAATTCTTCCAGTCATTGAAGAGGCGGCGCGATTTGTGAGGCTGGCTGTCCCAGCCGGGGAAAAGCTCGTCATGCGACTTGGTCTCGGACGCAATAGGTCCGTCGGGCGATGCATCGGAGACTGTGTAGGTAAAGCGACGCATCTGCTCACGGTGCCCTGCTTCGATCTCCTCCGTCTCGGCACGAATGCCTCAACATCAACCACCGCCTCAAGCTGGTACATGGGCGGTCCCATTCGCCGACGCTCCTCTGCAGGCAGCGCTTCACCTTCCACCTCGTTCAAAAGATCCTGAATGGTCTTTGGAGGGGACCAAGAGTAGCGCTCAAAGGCGCGAGAGTCTATGAACTCATCCTGCTGTCGGATCGCTACCTGGATGAAGTCCGCCGGGTTATCTGAACCCTTGTCGTGCACAAAGTACAGAGTGGTGAGCTCGCATTTGCTGAGGAGGAATTTTTCGTCTCGAAGCCGCTTGTAGGTTTTGGTTGCATCACCCCCATCCAACTGCAGCTGCTGCTTTACCCATTCCTCGTGGTGGTCATGAATCAGCTCGCCGCTACTCCTAAGCACCTTCCGTCGAGAAAAGTAGTGACTACCGTCGCCGCCACGCGTGGTGGCCAGCTTCGCGTTGGACAGCAGATCAAACGAGCGCAGCCGGTGCAACAACGCCTTGTGTGATGCCTCCGGTTGGCAGGCCGTCACAGCAGTCGCCAGCCCGGCAATTTCGATGTCATACCTCTGGAGTGGCTTCATGTTTCTCCCCACTTTTTGACTGCGATCAACGCTTGTCGAGCGCCACACGCACGAGCTCAAGATATCTCGTGACCAGCGCACTGGCCTGACGCTGGAGTTCCAAGCGTTCATCTGCATTGTCAGGTCGGTGAAATTGCCCATAGGCAACCGCGCCCTTCATAAGATGGCCATCGGTATCTCCATGGCTACAAAAGCCACGGCGCAGGCAATCCGAAGCCCTCTCTAAAGAGGCGCGGTGCGGCCCCTCATGGAATGCCACTGCGAACAAACGGGCGCACTCTTCCAGATCAGGGCCGTACTGGAGCACGTGTATGAGATCACCTACATCCTTGTTGGCTCCACGCTGGTCAAAGGCGATCGCTTTGAGTACCAAGAAGGCAAGATGATTGGCGAAGTGCACACGCTCTAGTGCTACGCCCTTGCCGTCCAAGAGCGTCGCTTTCACTTCTTTCGTTTCGTAAAGGGTCTGAGCAATGGCCATGTGTGGCATGGCCATCACAGAGATGGACTCAGCGCCCAAGGACTTCAGGCCGTTGACTTCGGCTTCGGCAGCATCACACAGAAACTCGACACGCACAGGAAGTCCATGCACAGTGTGTGCCACCCATTGCCAGGAGGACACACCGCCCTTCTCCAGCTTCATCTTGCTGAATCCGCGCTCCTTGAGGCGGTCTGCAATCGGAGCGTAGTCCTCGCCAGCGGCAATCACTGCCAGATCGATCACCAAGTCGAGATCGGAGGTGCCGGCATGCGCAGGCACGTCAGGCTCACGCTCCGGGGTCAAGTATCTCGGCACGAGGCCCCCGACCAGGCGCACCGTTTCCTTGAGAGTGCCCATGCATTGCAGCACAGTGACCAAGGCCTGCTCGCAGGCGTCAGTGACCTCACGCGAGTAGCCCGAGGCGGTCGCCGGTTTGATATCAGCCATGGTTCCCGCCCTTCACGATCCAACTGTTCTTCAGCTCATTCGCCAGTTCCTTGCTGCGCCCACCTTCGTTGGCCAGCTCCAGGTACTGGATCACTGGGCTTGCAAAGAAACCATGTCGTTCGGGCAGCTGGATTCGATGCTGCAAGGCGAAGTCTTCGCATTCGTGGAGCGTGACGTTGAAGCCCTTTTCGGCTCTTTTCAGCTCGAGATCCTCGGCGAAGGCCTCGGCCATACCCACGGGGACGATGATGTCGAAACCGTTGACCGCCGTCAGAAGAGGTGTGACGCAATTGGCCGCATACTGGCCTGTTAAGGCCCATTCATCGTCATCGTGTTCTTGGAGCAACCGAGATACCAGGCGCAGCGCCAAGTTCGCAGGGTTTTGGGCGAAAGCGAACCAGCGGGTCTTGCGCCGTTTGCCCTCTGCCCAGTGGTTCGCCCATGCATCAAGAAGTGCATCAGGCTGGACGAGCTGGCGGCGCACGTTGCGACCGCTCCCTTCGCTTTGCACCATGCCGCGTTTCTCCAGCTCGCGCAGGAGTACGGAGACAGTGTTTGGGCTCGCACGGGAATCTTTAGCCAACTCGACGCCGGTGCGCCATTTGTCCCACCCCAACAGCAGGGCATGCAGCACTCTCGCCCGCTCAGGCGTAAAGATAGTGCCGACCTCCCGCCAAAGGGGCTTGATCGGGGGCCGGTCGATGAGGATGTGGTGGTTTTGCAGCTTGAGACTGATGCTTCCACTGCTGTCGAAGTAGCCGATGCCCAAGTCCTCAAGGGACTTTCGAGCTCCTTCGCTCAGCGACTCGGCCCAGACCATCGTTTGCTCAATGGTCCCGTCCTCTCTCGCGAGGCCTTGCAGTTGCACACGCGCCCGCTCGATGTCACGGGGAAATGCGTTCCTTTTGACTTCAACCACGACCTTGACGCTTTGGTCATCGACGGGGATCCTCAAAATCAAGTCTGCCGCGCCAGTACCGAAACTTGGTTCATGCTCTGCCTCAATGCCATCGATATTGAGTCGAGCGCGCAGGACGGAGGTGAACTCAGCCAGGAGCTTCTCGGCAAGTCTTCGCTCAGGATGCATGTTCTAAGTGGGTTTTTACGCTGTACAGCGTATGATGGCATTTGAGAATATGATATCTCCAAATGCGTTCATACGCTGTACAGCGTATGATGTGAGCAACAGGCGCTTCGCCGCAGACGTTCCTACGGCCCAGGGACTTTCTGGCAACCGGGAGGTTTCAATTCAGGGTTCGAATGTGATCTGAGTCGGCGGCCTGGTCTCGTCAAAGACGGCAAACAGGTCGACATCCGAGAGGCGATATTGACCACCAGGTCCGCCGAATACGCAGTAGTCCCCAATTGGGCCGATGCAGACGGCGAACAGTGCACCCTCTTCACCCTGCCCGTGATACTTGGAACTTGGCCGAATGCGGGCCATCAGCTTTTGACCCTGGTCAGTGAGGACAGCCTGCCTCGCCTCGATGGCCGCGAACTCTTTACGCAGCAGATCACGATCAATGACTCGCAATGGCGAAGGAGTCAGTTCAGATTCCATGAGTCTTCCTTTTGAATGTCCTGACCGGAAGGCTACAGCCGAAGAGTTTGCGTGCGATTGGCTGGACGTAAGGCGCCAGAGCAACGCTGCGTTCCCTCAGCTGCCTTGCCGGATCAATTTTCGGCCCTGTTCAAACCAGGTGCGTGCCTCATCGACGTTCCCACAGTCGATGGCAGAAATGACGTGCACGAGCCCAAGCGTCAGGTCCTTCTTGGAAAGATGGCCTGCTTTGAAGTCATCCAGCACATGACTCAGAAATGCGTCCATGTTGGCGTGATCTAGGTTGGTAAGTTGGGAACTTTTCGGCATTGCAGTGGCCTTCAATTAAAGCGTGCGGGAATTGAGTGAAGTGGCACAGAGCATGAGTTCAGCCACCATCTTCCAAAGGTAGCAGCCTGCCAAATCATGTTAAGGAGAGGCGGGATGCGCTCTCAGGCGTTTTCCCAAAGCGCCTGCAGCCCAGGTACATCCAAGGGCGTTTGGGATTCGGGCGGAGCACCCCGGTGAATGTGAGCGTCCCGGCGCCCTTCGAACACCACGAAGTTTCTGCCAGCGCAGTCCGGAACATTGGATAAGTAGGTCGCACCCACCAGAGGCAAGATCGAATTGCCGTCCCCCGGCACGATCAGTTGATCATGGACCCACAAAGTGAGTTTTCGCCATTTTTCGATGCGAGGCACTGGGCTGCCAATCCCTATCGCGGCGGCCCTGGCGATATCGGGCGATTCGAGATCGACGAACACGATTGGCTGCTTGGTCGTGTGCACCGCCGTCATGGGTTGAGGTTTGAGGGCCCGGCCGGTGACTGGATCCATCGGCTCAGGCTCGATTGAGATGTCGTTGAGACCATCTGCATCCTTGGTCGGTCGCAGGATGCGCGCCTCGAACCCAGCCGTCACCAGGGAGTCCGCCAGGTACAGCAGGCCATAGGCAGAACTGTCAGGCAATGGTGGGTCCACCCTGCCCTTGCGGTGCGCCGCCGGCGCCACGGACCAGTCCGCATCAACGTGGCGGTAGATGCGGTACAGCCTGGCGTCGGCTGGCAAGGCAAAGCCTGGGAGCGGCCCGAAACGGGTCGAGATCTCCATCCCCGTCGCCTGCGTGTACCAGCTCACGCACTGGCCCTGAGCATGTCCTCCTCGGCCAGCGCGAGGAAAATGGCCTGACGCTCACTCTGCTCCAGATCGAGCAGGCTCGGATCAGATATCCGGTTGAGCAGAAACTCCACGCCCGTGCTGCCGCCCAAATCCTGGTGGCGGGTGCGCAGGAAGTGCCAGTAGAACGTCATGTCCTGCCCGTGGGAGCGGTACATGGCTATCGCGAGCTGGTGCAACTCCTGATTGAGCCGTGGGCTGAGCTGGAAACTGGGGAAGCCGCGTTTCCTCATCCGTTTGGGAGGCAGCACCGAGATGATGAGGCCCGCCTTCTCGCGGTTGTAGACCGTCTGGTCTGTGGCGCCCATGCGCTGCGCAAAGGTCTTCGCGTCGAGCAGCTCATTGGGATTGTCTGCAGGGGCAATGACATCTGGCGAGGTTTTGTCCTGCTGCACCAGTTCGCCTAGCAACGCATGTAGCCGCTTGAAAGTGGCCAGGTGGACGAAACGCTCCTGGTTCTCAGCACGGGGCGTGTCGTCGTCAGCGAACGACCGATCCTCCACTTCCAGAGCCAGGGGAAGTTGAGAAAGTGGGTCGTGGCGCGAGCCGCCATAGAAGACATTCCCCTGGAACACAGCACCATACAGGTCACTTTGAAGAACCTTATCGTGCTGCTGCGCTAATAGGGTTACTGCTGCTTCGTAATGGTCTGAGACCTTGGGCAGCGACGCACCGATGAGGTGTCGCCCGATCTTGTGCAGCACCCCGAGCTCGGCCAGGGTGTGACGGGAAACCATCACGAAGGTGTGAGCGTGCGACTTTTTCAACGCGCTTTCGAACACGTCGGTGACCGCTTCCGCCGCCTCGCGCGCGACTCGTTTCTGGTGCGCCTCGATGCGCGCGGCCGCAGCGGCCTGATCTGCCACATGGTTGGGCAGGGAGATGAGGATCTGCTGGTACTCCATGGAAGGGTCCTTAAGGGCTGGTGCAGGCGGGTGGGCTCGGGCGGGTGTGACGCGCCCGGGCCTGGCGGTGGCCCTGTCACCGCGGGAGTGTCCATTGTGCGCCTGCCGGGCACTTAAGCCAAGTAAGCCAAATCATTTTATTCCGAATTTATAAAACGCGGATCACCAACCGTTATTAGCAAAACGCCGCTGTTTAACTTGGAAAATGGTCGCGCTCAATCTTTTGCGGACACAACGCTCAGGATTGACGTGAAGTAATGGCATCCCCTGAGGCGTACCAATCGAGGAAGCGACGCTGAACACGCTCATGGGTGTTCGCATCGCTCGCACGAGGTTCGTAAGGTGCGTAGATATGCACATACAGTGTGTGTTGACGGGCGTACGACTCACCCCCACGAAGATGGTTGCACCGGACATCGCGCCACTCCAGCGCGTGTGGATTTACAATGAGAATGCGCACCCACGCCGGATCGACAACCCGACCCACCCAAGAATAGAGGGTGGTCAGTTCGCCTGCATCCATGCTGCGCAACTCGATGATGAGACGCTCGGTGGCGAGCATGTGGATACCGACGTCGATACGGTGCACGAGACCGACCTCGGGCGTGCATTTGGATATGCGTTTATGCGAGCATTCGGTGGTGAATTTTGGTTCAACGCACTGGGATGGTTTGGTCGCTACGGTTGTCATTTCATGATCTCCTTTCATCCAAGCTCTCACGAAATCTTTCCCCGTCAAGTCCACAAAATCCTCTTTTTGCAGATCCTCTCGCTCAGATGTCGATGACCAAAATGAGATGGGCATCGACACACACTGCACTGCCTCAGGCCCCCTGCCGCCGAGGACCTCAGCCCAACGGAAGCAACAGGCTCACTGGCTGGTTCTCATCGCTCCAGCGCCGGTCGTAGGCGGTGGTTGTCGTGATGCAGGCGTGCCCCAGGAAGTGCCGCACTTCGTTGAGGTCAGCACGCTCACGCAAAGCGAGCGTGGCGGCCGTGACCCGCAGCGCATGCGCAGAAAACCGATCCCCCACCACTCCGATCTGCGCCAGGTAGGGCTGCACAATGCGCTGGGCCACAGCACCGGCAGTGAGTCCAGCAGACTTGACTGCCGTGTCGGGCCTCCTCTGCCGCCGCGACTGCTGAGAAGCGTTGATCTGCAGATTTTGAGGATCCTCTGAGCCGCGCTCGAATACCGCGGTGGAAGGCTCGATGTTTGGGGGCGTGCTGGCGCGTCGTCCGGTGCCCTCTCTGTCATTCACTAACCCACCCTCCTCCTCGATATGACGCCCTTGAGGGTTGACATCGCACCTGGCAACGGAGTGCCGGCAGACTGCCTTCATTCGCAAGAATAGCCGCTCATCGCTTTGAGGCTGTGCGCCCCTCATCGCCAGGTAGTGCTGCACCCTCTCGCGTATGAGAGGTGCGGCGGCAATGAACCGCGTCTTGCCACCCTTGCCCAACACTCGCAGGTGCGCCACACCCGCGCGCTGACAATCAAAATCCCGCACTCGGAGGGTCACGACCTCCGCACGGCGCAAACCGCCCAACAGCATGACGGCCAGGATCGCACGGTCACGCACGCCCTTGAGCGTGTGCGCATCGGGCGCCTCCAGCAGGGCCTGGGCTTGCTCCAGCGACAGCGCCGGGGTCTTGCCCTCGTGAGTCTCCAGACGCGGTCTGCGCACGCCGCGTGCCGGGTTCGAGGGGATGAGCTGCTCATCGACCAGATGCTCCAGCAGCGAGGACAGGGCAGCAAGCTTGCGGCGTTGGGTGCTCGGCGACAGGCCCTGGGCCTGCAGGTGGTGGCGCCAGGCCAGCACATGGGAGCGTGCGACCTGCAGCAACTCGGACGGGGTTTGCAGCCCTGTGAACGCGGCGAAGTCCCGCACGTCGGCGGCGTAGGCGCGCCGGGTGCAGGTGCTGGCGAAGTTGGCCAACCACTGGGTCTCAATGGTCATGAGGCCCAGTTGTGCGAAGCGGCTGACTGCGCTGTCGCGTTCGGTGTCGAACACGGGGCCGCAGGGGAGGTTGTGGACGTGGGAGGGAGTCCGTGCGGGGCTGGGGTCGGAGAGTTTTTCTCGAGAAAGCATCGATGGTGGGTGTCTCCCCTTCCCTGCACGCTGCAGAAAACTGTGGGGGTCCCTGTATCGATAACATGTGTTTTCGATACGTCAAGGGCAGGAGCCGACGCTTCGCTGCAGTTCTCGACTTCGTCGATTTAGGGCAGCGGTGCAGCCATTTGCCGTCCTTAGGTTGCCATGTTCTTATTCACGCTATCGGCTGCTTAACCGTCAACCGCTCGGAAGAACCTGTGATCCGCGAATGACCGGCGCGAAGGGCGCAGCAGTCATTCACGACGTTCAGGCTTGGACAGCGGATCAAGCCTTCAGATGTCCTCCTACGACTTCGAAGGCCAGTCAGCATGTCTGGCGAAAACACCTGTTCGTCCGAGCAGTATTGACGTCAAAGCGTTACTTGCGCCAGCTCGGCCAGTCCTGCGGCACTAGCGCGGGCGGGTTCATCCAAGGGTCTTCAACCAGCGCGTCCTGGAACCAGTCATCAGCGAAGTTGGCATGTTCGGTGACGATGAGCTGGAAGCCCGGTACCAGCTCCTTGGTGTAGTTCAGCAGCGTCTCGAACAGCTTCTTGGCAGCCTCGAGGTCGGCGTCCACACGCTTGACCTGTTCCGCATCCCCCGCCACCGATTCATAAATGGTCTGCGACGGAAAATAGACTTGGGTGGGCTGGTCCAGCATAAGGAAGCGAGGAATCGGGATACGGTTTTCCGAGGCGTAGTGGTGCAGGGCCAGAAGAGCAGAGATGTGATACGCCAGCCAGTTCGCGCCCCCACCTGTTCGAATCATGGGAACCGGATTTCCTGGACGTTGCACCACCACGGTCAGATTGCGCATGTCCAGACGGAAGGGAAACTCCGAGAAGAAGGCCTTGAACTCCTTCACCAACGTGGTCATGGTGCCGGAAATGTGGGTGATAACCGATTCCATACGCGCGTCTGCATCGTCGTCGGCGCCCGCGTTCTGGTTAACCTGGTCAAGCTTCGCCTGCAGCCGCTCGACCTTGAGCTTCAGCGTGCTGATGGCATTGCTTGGATTCAAGCTGTCCAGATAGAAGCTGACTCGGCCCTGAACCTTCAGTGCACGTGCGTTGGCGTCTTCCTGCGCTGCTGCCTTCTCATCGGTCAGGACAGCGACGTTGAGGTCGACCTCGACCTCGCGGATGGCGTCCTTCAGTTGGCTGGAGCGGTCGGTGAGCGCTGCCAGGTGCTCATCGAGGCGAGGGCGCGCGCCACCAACTTGCTCAAGCTCGCTGTCCAGGCTCGATAGCTCGGCCATAAGCGACTCAGCGATGCCATCCATGCGGGCGTCTTCCTCTTTCAGGAATGGCCACTGCCAGGCGCCATTCGATGCACGCGGCAGTGCATTGATAGACTCAAGGCGGGAGCGCTGCTCTTGGGCCTCGGTCTGGAAGTCGGACGCGCCTTTGACGTACCGCTGCGCGGATGAAATCTGGTCCAGGACTTGGCGGCGCTCTGCCCGCAGATTTGAACGACGAGCCTGGAGCTTCGCCATTTCACTCTCGGCCATGAGCGCTACCTGCCCGGGCCGCCAGTTAAGGACCTCTCGAAGGGACACGACCAGGTCGCTTTCGGCTCCATCCGTGCTTGGCCCGGCACGGCCTGGGGAGTTGCTGAAAGGGATGCCGACTGTCCGCGCCTCAGCCAGCAGGCCCAAGCCGCGCGTATCCAGGGCATCCTCCGTCTCTTGTGCCAGCTTCAGTTCTTTCTGAGCAATCTTCAGCTCTCGCTGCGTCGCACGTCGGTTCGCCTCAGTCTCCATGTCGCCGACGTTGGAGATGCCGAAGAGGACGGCAAAAGTGTCACGGATGGTCTGAGGGAGGTGCTCCTCTGCCTGCCGGTAGAACAGGAGCTCCTTGCTGGCCACCAAGCCTTGCTTCTGGAAGAGATAGAACGCCGTGTGCTTAACGTTGACGGAGTAGCCGGTGCGGCTGCTGCGCTCCGGAACCGGAGTCTTGGTCTCCGGGATGCCGAGCAGGGAAGAGAGCAGTTCGTGAACAAGCTCATCGCCACCGTTGTGCTTCAGGTCGTCGAATTCCGGCGTGCGAATCTGCCTCCCCCGCAAGACCATCGCGAGCGAGCACTGAACCTGACCCGGCTTGGGGTTTGGCTTGGCAGCGAACACCTGCTCGTTTGGAAACTGGAAGGTGACCGCGAACCACGACACCTTCTCGCGGATGAAGCCCTCCGCAATCTTGCACTCATCCCCGCCCATGCAGTACTCGACGATGTCCGACAGGGAAGATTTACCCGTCGAAGCTAGGCCGGTGATGATGTTGAGCCCATCGGGATTCAGGGTGAGGTTGCGCCTGCGGCCATCGTGGCTGTAGATGTGAATCGAAGCAATCTTCATGGGCGGATGGACAAGCTGGTGTAGACCGTCGCGCGGTCGTTAATCTGGGCGAAATTGCGACCGAGGACGATTGCGGCGGCGCGGCACCTCTCGGCGTCGTCGGTGTTCAACGGCTGAGGCGACATCCGTCTGGGGATGAGGCTGATGCAGCCGTCATCTCCCACCTTGATGCAGTCCTTGCTTGCGAGCAGTGCGAAGGCCTCTGTGGCGTACTGGACCAGCGCCCGCGCCCGCTCAGCGAAGTCGACCAGCAAGTCCGGGCGAAGCGCGAACACACGCAGGACGGAAAGCCGCTTGTTCTCCAGAATCTCCTCGCGCGAGGCTTGGTGCAGGCACATCGGCAGGACAATCAGCGTCAAGGAGTAGGGCATTGGCTTCCTCGCAATGCGTTCGTACTCGCGGATGGCTGCAGCCAAGACCACCGCGCAGAACGCCGGGTTGAAGAGGTTCCGCTCTTCAAAAGGTCGAGAGGACCAGTCCCTCATGCAGGCACCTTCGATGTGGCAGCCTTCAGGCGCATGAGGAACTGGGGATGCCAGTGCACACGGGGCATCGGTTTCTCGTCTGCGAGGATGTGGAAGCTGCCACGGCGAACAAAGTCCTCCGTGACGTCCTTGCGGATTTGCAGGCCCTTGGATTGGTTCTCGGCCCAGTCATACAGCTGGCGGCCCGCAGCTTGGAATTCGGCCTCGTTCTGTGGTGCCTTCATCATTGCCCAGCCTCTGGCGCGCTTCCATTCTTCGACCAGGCGCAGCTCGAACTTCCGAATCTCGCCGCCAACGAGGGCGTTGACTCGGGTCCAGTGCGCACGTTGGGCGAACGCGCGGTAGAAGTCCAGAATTGCCATCTCCAGGCTGTCGCTGGACATGCCAATCGCCCGCAGCTGCTCGACGAACTGCCGGGTGTCCTTCATCGCGTCGATTTCCTCATCAGGGTAAGCGTCGTCGAAGGTGATTGGCAGGCGCTCGTCGTAGTACTCGCTGTTGACCTGCGCAAACTTCGCCCAGACCTCAGCGCCGGTGATGGGCTTGCGCTCACCCTGGATGAGCTCGATGGCTTCCCTGAGCCACCACCCTTCCATGCGTTCGCGGACATCAATGCGGAACTTCGCTGCTACCGACCGCAGGAGCGGGGCGAAGGCGGTGTCGAGCTCCTTGATGCGCAGCGAACTGTCGGCAATCACGATGCGGGCCAGAAAGTCGTCCTGTTGGGTCGCGGTCAGGGAGCTGAACGTGGTCTCAATCTGCGCACTCAGCGCGGCCTTCGAGCCCTTGAGTTCAGTGACGAGCTGGATGGCGAAGCCCGCTGGCTTTGCATCGGCACCGTCGAGGAAATACCGAAGCAGCGAAGTGGGACCGACGCGCGCCGTCGTCGCCATGCAGTACGAGTGGTCGCAGGCGAGGTTGCCGTCCCGGATGTACCGGTCGAGCCAGATGCGGACGGACTTCCAGAAGTCGGTCGACAGCGTGCCCACGGTCTCACCGACCTGCTTGTGCTTCAGCGATATCAGCGTTTTCTTGCCGTCGACGTCGCGCAGTTCGACGTCGTCGTCGGCCTCGATGAGCAGTGCTTGGCTCTCGTCCTGCTTCATCAGGTGCGCGAGCGCAAAGCGAATCTGATAGACGTAGCCGAGCCCCTGCTCGCCGGCTGCGTACTTGTCCGTGTGTGTTGCCACTGGTCCTCCCTTGCTTGCCCGCGACCAATCACGGGTCAGATGCCCATGTCCTGGGTCTTCAGGTTCCTGCCGCTACAGGAATCATATCCATCGACTGGAGCGTTCGTTCGTGCCGGTACGCTGTTTGATCCGCGGTCCAGCGCCTGGAGCCAAGAGTGAAGTCGTCGGTCAGAACCACCGGCGTCCACTGACCGATGTTTATGTTCGCCGCCGATTCTGTCCGCGGCTCTGAATGACTCAATCAGTCTGAAGCCGCGACCCGGCTAGTAAGGACGCCGCGGAAGCGCCACCCGATAGCGGGAGGCAGCGCAACCTCTAGCGCCTTCACACCGATTTGGCACTTTAGTGACAGTGATAAGGCTGAGAGCCGGCGTGACAACCGTTCCTATCAGTGCCGCCTGAGTGTGCATGAGCAAACGAGACTGTCGCCAATGCCACCAAGAACAAAGCAATTCCTCTCCTCATATCCGTTCTCCTTTTCGGGTTGAAGCAAATCAGAATCTTCTCGTGCCACCAGCGTAGCTAGAACAGCAAGTCGAGAAGCCACGCACTCACACAGTGCGCCATGTCAAATCTAAGGGCTCGACGCCCTGGCAATATCCTCTATATGTGGGAGCAATGACCACTACCGTGAGAAAGTTGCAGTTTCCCTAGATGGAAGAATGCGGCAGCCTAGCTGACACGGCGCCCGCGACGACGCGAGCTACCTAGTTGTCGTAGCGACGAACGACTGCGTAGCCGCTGTTCCACCCTGGTCGCCCTGGGCGAAGTTCAGGGCTATCCAGCCATTAGGCTCGACGGCTCTTGAACTTCGCGTGGTCGCTCAACGTTTCTACAATCGTGTTGCGCACTTTGCGCATTTTCATCACTCGAAAGTAGATAAATCCATGGCAACTGCAAAGAAGACCACGGCTGCGAAGAAGGCAGCACCCGTCGCGAAAAAGGCTGTCGCAGCCCCCAAGGCCGCTGTGGCCAAGAAGCCGGCCGCGAGCCTGGCGCTCCTGAGGCCGATCAAGACCGCCTTCAACAAGACTACGCTGCAAGCTCACCTGGCTGAAGTCGCCGGCGTCGATCCGAAGGCCGCCAAAGCGGTCCTGGCAGCACTGGAAGCCACGATCGTTGCCTCCATGAGCAAGAAGGGCCTGGGCGAGTTCACGCTGCCAGGTCTGCTCAAGATCACCGCGCAGGCGATTCCGGCGAAGAAGAAGCGCCGCGGCATCGACCCCTTCACCAAGGTCGAGCGCGAATTCGCAGCCAAGCCCGCCACCGTGCGCGTGAAGGTCCGCCCCCTGAAGAAGATCAAGGACGCCTCCCTCTAAGGTGTCCCGGGCGCTTGGCCGCAAGCTGAGCGCCCAGTTCAGCAGCGCTGTATCTGGGGGCAAGCCACGAAGAGCCCCACTAAGCCAATCCTGCGCACTCCAAGAAGCTCGTGCTCACGCTGGTCGAACGCCCGTTCCAGACGGCAGTCTCTCGTCGGGGGACGATCGAACGCTCCCGCTCATGCCGGAAGCTGACATTCGCTCAGCATCGCAGACAATGCCTAGGGAAGGTCTGCACAACCTCGTCGCCCATGGCCCGATGTGAGACAGTGATGGCATGAAACAGATGAGCCTGGGCGAGAGCGGATTCGAGCGCAAGACCAAGAGGACTCGCAAGCGCGAGTTCCTCGATGAGATGAACCTCGTGGTGCCCTGGGCCGAGCTGGTATCGCTGATCGCGCTGCATGCGCCCGCACCAGGTGCCAAGGGCGGACGCCCACAGTTCGCCGTCGAGACCATGCTGCGCATCCACTTCATTCAACAATGGTTCAACCTCTCGGACCCGGCGATGGAGGAGGCGCTGTACGACATGGCACTGTTCCGTGAGTTTGTGGGTCTGGATGCCGGCGAGGACAACCTGCCCGACGAGAGCACCATCCTGCGCTTTCGCCACCTGCTCGAAACCCACAACCTGAGCTTGCAGATCCTGGCCACCGTCAACGCCACGCTGGCGGCCAAGGGTCTGCTCCTCAAGAGCGGGACAGTGGTCGATGCCACGCTGATCGCTGCCCCGAGTTCGACCAAGAACAGCAGCGGCGAACGTGACCCCGAGATGCACCAGACCAAGAAGGGCAATCAATGGCACTTCGGGATGAAGGCCCACATCGGGGTCGATGCGGACTCGGGCCTGGTACACACGGTGGTGGGCACAGCGGCCAATGTCAACGACGTGACGCAGGCGCACGCGCTGGTGCATGGAGAAGAAACAGACGTCTTTGCCGACGCGGGCTACCAGGGTGTGGGCAAGCGCGATGAAACGCAGGACATCGAAGTCAACTGGCATGTGGCCATGCGGCCGGGCAAGCGCAAGGTGCTGGACCAGAGCACTCCGATAGGCGCGATCCTGGACAAACTGGAGCAGACCAAAGCGCGTATCCGGGCCAAGGTCGAACACCCGTTCAGGGTGATCAAGCGCCAGTTCGGGCATGTGAAGGTGCGCTACCGGGGCTTGACCAAGAACACGGCGCAACTGCACACCTTGTTCGCACTGTCCAACCTGTGGATGGTGCGGCGCACGTTGCTGCAGGAGATGCGGGGATGAGTGCGTCTGCAGGCGCCCAGTGGGCCGCGGAACGAGGCGAAATCGGCTTTGAAATGGACAACGCAAGCCCCAAATCGTCGCCATCCGGAATCGAGTGCATCAACTCACGCTGCGACGGGTGTTGTGCAGACCTTCCCTAGATGAGCCGCCAATCCATTTTCATCAGCCATGCCACGCCTGAGGACAATGGCTTTGTGAGTTGGCTTGGCGCTCGCTTGGAGCTTTCGGGATTCTCCGTCTGGCACGATCTCGGCCGCCTCAAGGGCGGCGACTACTTCTGGGACAAGATTGAACGGGCCATCCGGAATGAGTCCTACCGCTTCTTGGCCGTGGTCTCCACGGTCGCGGTGGACAAGCAAGGCGTTAAGGACGAATGGGCGCTGGCTCAGACCATTGAGAAGTCGATGCCGGGCTTCGTGATCCCGCTGCGCTTAGACAAGTACGATTTCTCGCTGCTGCCCATCGGGATCCACCGCAAGAACGTGATCGACTTCGCCAACGGATGGCACGCGGGCTTGGCCGACCTGCTCGACACGTTGACCGAGGCCAATGCGCCCAAGGTGGCGGCCCCCGATCCGCGCTCCGCCAGGCACTGGCTCGCCGAAGTGAAGGAGGGCGCGATATTGCGCACCGAGTCTAAGGAATCGCTGGACTCGACATGGCTCAGCGTTGTCTCGCTGCCACCGATCGAGACCGCCCGCATCTTGGGAAGCGAGCGAGAGATCAAGGTCACTGACCTCAACCGCGGCATCCCTTGGTTCGAGCATGAGGACCGCATCGTCGGCTTCGCCAAGGCGGCCGACCTCGTCTCCAACATGTCCAAGTCGGTCATGCTCAAGGCCTCCGCTGGCGTGGACTCGACCATGTTCATTCAAAGCGGCGCCACTTTCGGCGACAAGTACGTCGATGCGCGTGAGGCCCGCAAGCGCGTCGCCAACCTCGTGCGGCAGGCCTGGGAGCTCGCTATGGAGGCCAAGGGCCTCGGCGTCTTTGAGCAAGCTGGCGGGCGCAAGGTCTTCTATGTCACGCCCGAGCTCACCAAGGGTCGCGGCGAGAAGGTCGCATTCATTGACGTCGATGGCCGGAAGCGCCGTAAAGGGCTCAATGGCCGCAGCGAGAAGAAGAAGGCCAATTGGTGCTACGCAGTGGGCATGGTGCCCCAGTTCGACGAGCCGTGGCGGATCGAGCTGCGCGCCACAATCGTCTTCACCGATGAAGAAGGCAAGCCGTTCGACGTGCCAGCAAAGGCGCACCGCCTGAGAATGAGCTTTTGCCGCAGTTGGTGGAATGACCGCTGGCGCGGCTTCCTGCGTGCCTTCCTCGCCGTAGTCGCAGACGGTGCTACAGAGATCCAGCTGCCAGTGGGCTCGGGCCGCGAGGTCGTTGTGTCTGCCACGCCGATCATGTTCAGTTCGCCCGTGGGCCTCTCCGACTTGGCGCCATCCATCGACGACGATCCTGTCGATGAGCCCGACGACGAATTGGGCGAGGTCGATGACTTCGACGCCGACGACGTTCCGGCATGACCCTCGAACTCAATCTGATCGAGATCGCTGAGCCCGAGCTGCTTTTCGGCTATGGGCAGTCCATGGAGCATCCCAAGGACGGCCTGCTGCTGTATGGCCCAAAGGAGAGCCCTCAGGCGGGGTCGAAGCTGCGCATCGGCGTGGTCTCCACAAAGGAGGGCCTGCGCCGGTACTCGGCGTGCGTAGCGCGCTTGGCCAAGCCCATCGCACCGGCGCTGGCTGACAACCCCAACCACACCATGTTTCCGGGCTTCCAAGCCCTGTTCGGCGTGGAGTGGCCCACTCAGCCCGCGACATGGCTGGAAATCGACGCTGCCGCGCTTGCCAATGCGATCCGCATCTCAGATCGCCACCAGGCGATCCACAAGGCCGTCTCTCTCTATTCCGATGCGATCGCCAACCACTTGCGCGACGGCAGCGAATCGACCATCGATCTGTGGATGGCCGTCGTGCCCGAGGATGTCCACAAGTATTGCCGCCCGCAGTCCAAAGTCGAGGCCAGCCAGAAGCAGCGCTCCGGCGTGCTGATGGACAAGGCGGCGGCGACCCGGCTGCTCAAGGCTCCGGGCCTGTTCGAGGAAGACAACGCGTCGGCCGAGATTTACCTCTACGAGCTCGACTTCCACAATCAGCTCAAAGCCCGGCTGTTGGAGCACAAGGCGGCGGTGCAAGTGGTCCGCGAGACCACGCTCGCACCCGAAGAATTCGTCCGCGAGAACGGCATGCCTGGCCGTGGCCTTCAAGACCCTGCGACCCTTGCGTGGAATCTCGCCACGACCTGCTTCTTCAAGTCCGGCGGCAAGCCTTGGCAGCTTGCGGCATCGCGCCCGGGCGTCTGCTATGTCGGCATCGTCTTCAAGAAGGATTCGTCTTCGGCCGAGCCGGGCAACGCCTGCTGCGGCGCCCAGATGTTCCTCGACTCCGGCGACGGCGTCGTGTTTCGCGGAGCGGTCGGCCCATGGCTCACCTCGACCAAGGACGACTTTCACCTCCCCAAGGAGAAGGCCAAATCCCTGATGGCGATGGTCGTGGACTCATATCGCAAGAACCATCGCGGTGAGGCCCCCAAGGAGCTCTTCATCCACGGTAAGACGCGTTTCTCGGCCGAGGAGTGGGAGGGCTTCAAGGAAACCGTGCCTCCCGAGACCAATGTGGTGTGCGTACGTATCCGCCAGGACGCGGGCCTGAAGCTCTACCGGCACGGCACGATAAACATCGCCCGAGGTGTGGGCTGGGTTAGATCGCGGTGGATGGCGTATCTCTGGACCAAAGGCTTCGTGCCGAGGTTGCAGACCTATGCCGGCCGCGAGGTGCCCAACCCGCTGTCGATCGAGATTTGCCGAGGGGTGGCGGACATCAAGCAGGTCATGGCGGACGTGCTCGCCCTGACCAAGCTCAATTACAACGCGTGCATCTTCGGAGACGGCGTACCGGTGACACTACGCTTCGCCGATGCGGTCGGTGAAATCTTGACGGCTGCGCCTCGGAAGAACGAGCTGCCTCCACTCCCGTTTCGCTACTACATCTGACTCGATACCCGAAGGGAATAACACGGCTTGGCTTCAGAGGGTGACTGACAGCAAGCTCTGCACAGTCGTAGTTCGGTGCTCGACAGGCGCCTTCAGACTGATTGCTGCCACTTAGGTTCGACGGCAGAGTCCATGGGCGCCACCGCAAGCGGTCGCTCACCGGTCAGGATCTCAAGCGACCGATCGATTACCTGTACCGGTCGTTCGGCACTGTAGCGAAGTGCAAAGTTCTGGAATGGCCCTTTGCGTCACGGACGAAACGGTGTTCTGGACCCTGGGCAGGCCTTCTTCAAGCGCCAGCAGGGAGGGCGAATCACTTCTTTTGGTCCTTCAGTGTCCGTAGCGCAATACCCGCCACCCGGGTTCCCAGTGCTCCTCAAAGTGCGTGATAGACGGGCAATAGTTCACTTTGACCTGATGCTGTTGCAACATTCTGATCATTGCTCTCGCCGCAAATAAAGAAGGAGACAAGGGGTGGCCGTTGGATCGCAATGCCCAAGACATCGCGTGCGGTATGTGGATATGCGGCAGTCTTGACCTCGCCATCCGCATCCGGCATTTGTGCAGGTGAGCCTGCCGTGAATCTCGTTGAAGGTGCGTGGATAAGCTTTGAGCGCCGACTGGCGAGCTGCTCAGGCCTGACCTCGATGGAGTCACATTTCATGGCGCCGTTTTCTCGGCGCCAGATACCTGGTCGACAAATGCCAGCAGCGAAGCGGTGGGCTGTTTGTCGCGATGCACGACCAGGTGAGATTGTCGGAGCTGCCGCGGCAAGGTCGTGGCGATGCGGCACAGGCGGCCGGCCTCCAAAGCGTCGCTCACGACCC